>ULRR01015582.1_pt1 | contig 77915 bp, 62 predicted proteins | sample 1955651 | NCBI WGS metagenome assembly ULRR01 (sample SAMEA4835688, study PRJEB28245) | human gut metagenome | biome: gut microbiome; material: fecal sample | place: Denmark | collected 2008
GCAAGAAATAAAAAATGGAATTGATAGAACCCACCTAAAGTAATATATGCTTCTTAATTACCTGTCAATAAAAACAAATACAGAGGTATAGAGTTTCATTCACGTAATACATTATCGCAACACCAACTCTTTACCGGTTGTATGCCGGTCTGTCTTTCGGACGATTATTTTAGGAAAAACGAAAAAAAACAGCGAAAAGTATTGCAGATTCAAAAAATAGTCCTACCTTTGCAACGCATTTGAGAAACATAGTGCAAGAACATAATCAGAATGGTTCCTTGGATGAGTGGCTTAGTCAGCGGTCTGCAAAACCGTGCACGGCGGTTCGAATCCGCCAGGGACCTCAACAAGAAAGGCTGGTTGAAACATCAACTAGCCTTTCTTATTTCCTGTAACGACATGCATCCGGCATTCAACTTAGAACCGATATAAATTATTGACATTAAGAAAGTTTTAATTCTACCCTTGTATCACAAAAAGCAAATTCTTCTATTTTTGCAATCGGAAATTACATAAAACACATCATCATGTTGCAAAAAATCAGACAGGTAGTAGCCGTTCTGTCTATCTGCGCGTTGACCTTGCTGTTTCTCGACTTTACCGGAACCTTGCACACGTGGCTGGGATGGATGGCTAAAATTCAATTTTTGCCGGCTGTATTGGCTCTCAATGCCGGTATCATTCTTTTTTTATTGATTCTCACCTTCGTGTGCGGACGGGTGTATTGCTCGGTCATTTGCCCGCTGGGCATTTTTCAAGACATCGTGGCACGCCTGGGACGCGGAAAGAAAAAACTTCCTTACACGTATTCGAAAGCTAAGAACGTACTGCGTTACGTGATGCTTGCCGTACTGGTCGTGGCGCTTGTCGCAGGCATTCATGCCCTCGCGGCGTTGCTCGACCCCTATGCCACTTACGGCCGCATGGCAAACCAGTTCTTCCAACCCGTATGGATCGGAGCGAATAACGTGCTTGCCTATTTTGCCGAACGCATGGACAGTTATGCCTTATACAGCACAAGCACGTGGCTGAAAAGCCTTCCGACATTCATCGTGACGCTGCTGATGGTTGTCGCCATCGGCATCCTGGCTTGGAAAAACGGACGCACCTATTGCAACACCATCTGTCCGGTGGGCACGGTGCTGGGGTTCGTCTCGCGTTTTGCCTTGTTCCGCATAATAGTAGACAAGGAGAAGTGTAAGAAATGCACGCTGTGCGCCCGCCATTGCAAAGCCGCCTGCATCGATATCCCGAACATGAAAGTAGATTACAGCCGGTGCGTCACCTGCTTCGATTGCCTCGGCCAGTGCAAGCACGATGCTATCCACTACCGGTTCGCTTACGGGAAGAAAACAGACGCTACAGAACAGCCCGCCTCTTCGCAACCGAAGGACAAGGGACGCCGTGAGGTGCTGGCAGGCTCGTTGCTGCTGCTGGCAGCCTCGGCAAAGGCACAGGCCGTGAAGAAAGCCGAAATCATCAAGCTGGACGGCGGACTGGCAGACATCATCGACAAACAAGCACCCAAACGGCAGACTCCCATCACCCCGCCGGGTTCGCAAAGCGCACGCCACATGTATCAGCACTGCACCGCCTGCCAGCTTTGCGTATCGGCATGTCCCAATGAAGTGCTGCGTCCTTCGAACTCGCTCGACACGTTCATGCAGCCCACCATGTCGTACGAACGCGGTTATTGCCGCCCCGAATGTACCCTGTGTGCCGACGTATGTCCGGCAGGTGCCATCCTGAAGATAGACAAGGCAGAAAAGTCCGCCATCCAGATAGGCCATGCCGTATGGGTGAAAGAGCGGTGCATCCCGCTTACCGACGGACAGGAATGCGGCAACTGCGCCCGCCACTGCCCGACGGGAGCCATCATGATGATAGCTTCCGACCCGTCCAATCCCGAATCGCCCAAGATTCCGGCAGTAGACACCGAGCGTTGCATCGGATGTGGAGCTTGCGAGAACCTGTGTCCCGCCCGTCCGCTCAGCGCCATCTATGTAGAAGGTCACGAAGTGCACCGAATCATTTAACCGACAACGTAAACATTTCAAGCAATTATGGAGAAACAAGATAACCGCATGAACCGAAGGGATTTCCTGAAAATAGTCGGCATCAGTACCGCAGGTACGGCCGTAGCCCTGTCGGGATGCAAACCCAAAGAAACGACCGAAACCTCAGCCGAAAGCCCTGTGCCGACCGGCAAGATGACTTATCGTAACTTCCCGCCTTCGGAAGACCATGTGTCCATATTAGGCTACGGCTGTATGCGCTGGCCTACGCTTCCGGCTCCAGAAAAGGGCGGAAACGTCATCGACCAGGAAGAAGTGAACCGCCTGATAGACTATGCCATCGAACACGGAGTGAACTACTTCGATACGGCTCCAGTATATGTGCAGGGATGGTCGGAAACTTCTACCGGCATCGCGCTGAAACGCCATCCGCGTGACAAGTATTTCATCGCGACCAAGATGTCGAACTTCGACCGCTCGGATTTCGAATCGAGCGTAAAGATGTATCACGACTCGATGAAGAAACTGCAGGTGGACTACATCGACTATTACCTGCTCCACTCGCTGGGCAATACGGGCAAGCGGAGTTTCCAGACCCGTTTCCTCGACAACGGCTTGCTGGACTATCTGGTAAAAGAGCGGGAAGCCGGACGCATCCGCCACTTGGGCTGGTCGTTCCACGGCAGCAAGGAAGAATTCGACAAGATACTGGCATACCACGAACAGGTGCACTGGGATTTCATCCAGATTCAGCTGAACTACTCCGACTGGCTGCATGCCACCCCCGGCAACGTCAATGCCGACTACCTGTATGCCGAAATCGCCAAACGCCATATCCCGATGGTCATCATGGAACCACTGCAAGGAGGCCGCCTGTCAAAGGTGCCTGAGCACATCGTGGCACGTCTGAAGACACGCAACCCGGAAGGAAGTGTGGCCTCGTGGGCATTCCGCTTTGCCGGCACACCGCCCATGATTCTGACCGTACTAAGCGGCATGACTTACATGGAACACCTGCAAGACAATATCCGCACTTACTCGCCACTGGTGCCGCTTACGCAGGAAGAACAGCAGTTCCTGCTGGATACAGCCGAGCTGATGCGTGAATACCCCACCATCCCGTGCAACAACTGCCAGTACTGCATGCCTTGCCCCTATGGTATCGACATTCCAGGTGTATTGCTGCATTATAATAAATGTGTGAACGAAGGCAATATCCCGCAAAGCAAACTGGATGAGAACTACGCCAAGGCACGGCGTGCTTTCCTGATAGGATACGACCGCAGTGTGCCCCGCCTGCGCCAGGCATCCCACTGTATCGGATGCAAGCAATGCAATCCGCACTGCCCGCAATACATCGACATCCCCCACGAGATGCAGCGCATTGACGCGTATGTGGAAAAACTGAAACAGGAAACCCTATGATGAAAGAACTGATTGACCGGCTCCATGCCGGAAACTATTCGTGCGTCATCGCCAATCAGGGCGAGACGCGCACCTATACGCAGCGTGGTGTAGCCGACTTGTTCGAGCTTTATCAAACCGACCCTGCCTTTATGAAAGGAGCTTCCATTGCCGACAAGGTTATAGGCAAAGGCGCTGCCGCCCTGATGATACTGGGCGGGATGAAGGAAGTCTATACCGATGTAGTGAGCACGCCAGCCCGTAACCTGTTCGGGCAATACGGAGTGAAACTTTCATTCACACAAGAAGTGCCTCATATCATCAACCGCCAGCAGACAGGATTCTGCCCGCTGGAAACCGCTTGTGGAGAAGAAACCGACCTGAAGAAGCTTTATCAGATTATTTGCCACTTCATCGCAACAATGAAAAAATAACCACAGCTTACACAGATACGGGAACCGAAAAAGGATTTCCCCAATCTGTGTAAGCTGTGGCGACAAACTCTTATCTATAATAATATATGTATAGCGGGAAAAGAGTTACCCGATTTTACTGATTTTCTTCAGCTTCTCTTCGTCTACAATCTTGATTTTACGTCCATCGATGATAATCAGCTTCTCGGCAGCGAAGTTCGACAACGTACGGATAGCATTCGAGGTAGTCATGTTCGACAGATTGGCAAGGTCCTCACGCGACAGGTAAATGCTCAGCGTACATTGGTCTTCTTCCAGTCCGTAGGTATCTTTCAAGAACAAGAGCGATTCGGCAAGACGCCCGCGGATATGCTTTTGTGTCAGGTTTACCGTACGCGCATCAGAAATCCCCAAGTCTTTAGACAGCTGCCGAATGAAAAACATCGCCAGTTCCGAGTTCTGCCTTACCAGGTCTTCGATAACCGTCATGGGTACCAAACACATTGTACAAGGTTCAAAAGCAGCTGCTGCCGTTACAAAATTCTCTTTGGCAAAATAAGCACGGTAAGCAAAGTATTCCTTATTCTTTACTACACGGATAATCTGACTACGCCCGCCGACGCCGTCCTTATAAATCTTCACTTTACCATTCAGCAGACACATCATGTATTGCGGAGTCTCACCTTCACAATAGATGACTTCGTTTTTCTTGTATTTCTGAATCGTAAAGTTCTGCGCAAGATATTCACGTTGCGCCTCTGTTAGAGGTTGCCATAAATCGGGGATACTTTCGGCAATCTCTGCTTCTGTAAGTTCCTTCTTTACCATAGATGCTATAAAACGATGTTGTGGAGCACAAAGGTAGTAAGAAAAAATGAAAATCTTTATTTTAATCCTTAAAAAATCATCCGATGACACGTGGATTTATTATATATTTGCCTTTATAAATGGCAAATATAAAAATTATATATGGTTTCATACGCTGGATGGGACTTTTATTGCTGTGTGCAACATGTCCGGTGTGGGGAGAGAATACTTATTCTGCCAAGGAATCTTTACCACCCAAAACCTTTGCTCCCGACTCCATCCTGACACATATATTCCAGGCTGCTACTCTTTATGCCACCGAAGTGGAAGAATATAAAGCCGACCTCTACCTGAAAGGCATGCTGCAGATTCATAAGCAAAACCGCATCATCAAATACATCCCGTCGATGTTCCGCTTCGAGAAAGGCGTAAACACCTATATCCACGAATCTATCAGCAAACTGCATTACACCGCTCCCAATATCTACGACCGGAAAGTGCAAGCCATGTCAACAACCTTCCCGGGAAGCGAAAGCCGCTTTTTTGACATCCTGGATTTCCTGAAATTCAACCTCTATGCCCCTTCCATCATGGAAGACAAGGTACTTTCTCCGCTCAACGAAGAGTCGAGCATACACTATCATTACCTGCTCGACTCGATTGCTTACCGGCGTAACGGGAAAATCTATAAACTGCGCATCATCCCACGCTATCCCAGTACCCAACTGCTGGAAGGCTCGTGCTGGGTATCTTCCGACGACTGGACCATCCGTTACCTGGACTTCCGGGGGAAATATGACCTGATAACTTTTCATGTCACCATGCACATGGGCGATACGCCCGAGACCAAATACCTTCCCCGCACAATGAATCTGGATGTCATATTCAAGTTCCTGCGGAATAACCTGGAAATGAATTATACAGGCTGGCTCGATTATGAAGAAATCAAGTTCAAGGACAAACAAACGAATCCCCAAAAATGGCTGTCGAAAGACCAAAAGTATTATAACCTTACCGACTCGTACACACTGACCTGCGACACAACCCGCCTGATGCATAACCGCGATTCGTTTGCCCGCATACGTCCCTTGCCGCTTAGCGACCAGGAAGACAGCCTTTACCGGGCATACGACGCACGTCACCGGATAAGCCCGGAAGATACCCTAAAGGCTCCCCCGACCAAATTCAAGAAGAACCTGGTATTGCTCGGACAAATGGGAGACGCCTTGATAAGCAGCTACAACATCGATTTTAATAAGGTAGGAAACATATCCTGCTCACCGCTTATCAATCCGCTATTGATAAGCTACAGCCACCGAAACGGCATTTCATACCGACAAGAATTCAAGTACAACAAACTTTTCCACAACGGCAAACTGCTTCACTTGGTGCCGCAAATCGGTTATAACTTTACCAAAAAAGAATTTTATGCCAAAATCGACGGCGAATATGTCTACAATCCCCGCAAACACGGTTCCATCTATTTAAGTGCAGGAAACGGTAACCGCATTTACAGTAGTGTCGTGCTCGACCAGCTACAGGCACAACCCGACAGCACCTTCAGTTTCGACGGACTGAACCTGGACTATTTTAAGGATGTGTATCTCAATATCTCGCACAACATTGAAATCATCAACGGACTGACGCTTTGGACCGGTATTTCGATGCACTGGCGTCATGCCGTCAACGGAACCCCTGAAGTGGCAGAACGGGTACGCCTGCACTACAACAGCTTTGCGCCCCGCCTGCGCATCGAATGGACACCGGGCATGTATTATTACTACGCCAACGGCAACCGTAAGGTAAATGTCGGTTCACGCTATCCGACTTTCCTTATCGACTACGAACGAGGCATCCGCGTACTTGATGATTCGGGGGAATATGAACGTTTCGAAATCTCCGCCGAACAGGAAATCCGCATACGCGGCTTGCATACCATCGCTTACCACATAGGGGGAGGATTCTTCAGCAATCAAGAAAATATGTACTTCGTAGATTATGTTAATTTTGCCAACCGCAACCTACCGCAAGGATGGAACGACGATATCGGAGGCACTTTCCAGATGCTCGACTCGCGCTGGTACAATGCTTCACGTCATTATATCCGTGGCAACATGACCTACGAAACGCCTTTCCTACTGCTTTATCCCGTAGGTCGCCTGCTTTCTTTCATCCAAAAAGAACGTATCTACGCAGGCATCCTCTTCATGCCTCACCTTAATCCGTACATCGAATTAGGCTATGGAATAGGCACACATCTTTTCGATTTCGGTGTATTTATCGGCAACGAACAAGGCAAGTTCACTTCCGTGGGCTGCAAATTCACCTTCGAGCTCTTCAACCGGTAATCATTTCCGCAAGAAGACTTCTTTCCGGCAAAAGGCGAAACGAATATGACGGATAAAGCTCCAGTACGGACGCAATACATCGAATACAGGCAAGAACAACCCGAACTTTTCTCCCAAATCCCATGCCGTATGATACCACACGTGCATCACCGTAAGGAAACGGACCAGCCATAAAGCGACCGCCATGCCTGCAACAATCCATTCTTCATGCATCACGCCTATAACCAAAGCCGCGACACAAGCCAGATGGAACAAGGCGCACGTTCCTGTCTCCAAGGCATTGAACAAAGGCATCATGCCCCGATAGAAATGTGCCGTAGCCAAAGCGCCCATCTTCTCTTCCCGCCAAGTCTGCTTGAAAGCCGGCACCGGCAAACGCACAATGCTCTCCTTGTCTCGTGCCACACGGGTATTCCTTCCGTTGGCAATGGCATTCACCAGCAAATCGTCGTCCCCCCGCTGTAATTTCAAGTGGTCGCTGAAACCCTTGTGCAACTGATAGGCTTGCTTACGGTAAGCCAGATTATCGCCAACACCCATGTAGGGATGTCCGGCAAGTGCCATACTAAGGTAACGCAAGGAATGAAAAAACGAATCGGCAATGACGCGACGGGCAAAACATCCTTTTTTATACCGATAATTACTATACCCCAATACAACATCGGTTTCGGGTGTCATCTCCCGGGCAAGGCTTTTCAACCACTCTTTACTTTCGGGACGGGCATACGGACTGGTGACTACTATCCATTCATAACGGCTGGCACGGATGCCCATTGCCACTCCCAATTTCTTCCGGCTCACATAACGGGCTGTTTCGGGAATAAAGGTTATATACAGATTGGCATACGCGGCAGACAGACGCTTCAGTATCAAATCGTCTTCACCAGCCGACTGGTCGTTGACGACGATAACTTCAAACACCGGATAATCCTGCTCCAACAGAGCTATCAGATTCTCTTCCAATGCCTCACCGGTATCTTTGGTCACGACTATCACCGAAAGCGGAGGCCATTCAGTAGGTTCCGGATTTTCCTTTCGACGGAAATGCCGATGCAGACGACTGTACAAACCTAACACATACAACATCTGAATCACCCAAAAGATACCACTTATCCCAACCAGCACAGCGGCAGTAGAAGTAAAGTCTATCGCAATCATATCGTCTCTTCTTTGAATAACGCTGCAAAAATAGGGTAAAATCCGTTTCGATATAAACATCGGGAATGGAAAATTAAAAATTACTTGCCGCCCTATGTAAGGGAACCAGTCGGGCAAATCCCTATCAGCTATAGGAAATTTCCTATCCCGAAATAGCGGTTATCCTTGGGACAATAGCCTCGTTTTGATTAGCTTTGCACTCATAAAAATAAAAACCGAAGATATGAGACAAACATTAAGCAAAGGATTATTGATAGGAGCACTGTGCATACTGACCTGCGGATGTGGTTCCTTGTTTACAGCATCAAACAAAGAAAAAGTGAGCAACATACGCCCGGGCATGTCGCAAAACGAAGTACAAGCCATGCTGGGAAAACCTGACTATACCCGTTTCAACGGAGGCATAGAGCAATGGGAATACCGGAACTGCTATTATGCATACGGCAATCAGCCGGTCAATGTAACCGTCGACTTCAGCAACGGGAAAGTCATTGCTATGGATTCGTTCGATACACCCGTATATCCGACACATCCTACCCCTCCCAGAGTAGTGTGCCCTCCTTCTTATCCCAATATACCGACGCCGGAACGTCATACCATGACTCTGAACGAGAAACAATTCAATACGTTCTATAAAAGGATGAAAGAAGAACCCTTCGAAGACGACCGGCTCAAGCTATTGAAAGAAGAAACGGAACGTACGGACTTTACATGCGGGCAATGCGCACGCTTGCTCCAACTGAACAGTTTCGATGATGACAAGCTGACTATGCTGCGTGTACTGGCTCCAGCAATAACCGACAAGGAAAACCTTCGGGAAATTCTGGACACACTGACATTCGATTCATCCAAACAAAAGGCAATGCAACTCTTGCGGAACTAACAGGAGCAACGGTCTTTCTATCCGGCTCTGCTCTTAATTCTTAATCGGCAAACGTTTCCATAACCAGCGTGGAATCATTCGCCAAAACAATACAAGCAAACGGTATCGCCAATCGATAACCACTACACGTTGCTTGCGATGGATGGCGCGGACTATATGCCGTGCCACCTTTTCGGGATGCATCAGCAAAGGATAATGTTTCCCATCGTTCAGCAAGTCGGTCTTGACAAAACCGGGACGAATATCCGTAAAGCAGACATGCGTTTTTCCATGCATCCGGGCAAGCTGTTCAAGCGCATCCAGATAGGTATTCTGAAAACGTTTAGTCGCCGAATAGGCAGGAGCAATCCCCAATCCCTTTGTTCCGGCAATGGAACTGATAACGGCAATGTGCCCTTTCCCTTGCCGGATAAAATAACGGAACGCCACTCCTACGGCACGGATAAACCCGGTCACATTGGTTTCGGCAGTATCAACCTCAACATCTGACGACAAATCAAAATTCTGATGTCCGATACCCGAACAATGCACATACAAGTCCATCCCTCCTGTTTCTGCCATCAAAGCTTCCAGCTCGGACTCGGCATTCTCTTTCCGGATATCAAGCACCCGATAGCAGATGCGGGAAGGAGACTGACGCTGGAAAGCTTTCAACAAGCCTTCCCTGCGTCCAGCTATCCCCAGCATCCAGCCTTCTTTCAACAATAAGCGGGCGATTTCATACCCGATACCGGAAGTTGCTCCGACAATAATGGCACGTTTCTGCATGGTTACATTCATAGTTCGTTTTTTTTCAATGATTGGTCCGTACTTCATATACAAAGGTTTCAGCAAGCGGGACATGGGCTGTCCTTCGGTTATAATAAAACAATCCATCCAATGGCATACACTCGTTGAGCGGAACAAGTGCCGGAGTCAAGCGGGTGCAAAAAGCCTGATACGAATGATTATTGGCACACTCTCCGGTATCATCCCGGTAAAACACAGCATATTGATTGAGCGGGTAAGCGGCTATCAAGCGATTCAATTGCATAGCCAACTGATGTGCTTCACGGGGAGAAATGCGGTCGAACAGACTGGATACATTAAAGATTACCAGTTCCGACACGACTGCATGTGTTTTCCAAAACGTATGGGGAATATCTTCTACTTGTGGATAGAAATTAGCCTGAACATGCCGGTATGCCTCCGACCGGAACAGACTACGGGCTACCTGCCTCATTTCTTCTACCGGATTGACGCACACATACGTGCAATCGAGATGTGGTAAACGCCGGCATGCATCTGCAAAAGCGATGCCTGAAGCTCCGCTCTCGTATGCCCAATCGCAAAAGACAACCCGTCCCGACGCATTGCGTATGGATGAAAACAGCCAGCTTCCTATCACTTCGTAGAAAGCACGGGCAGCACTATAACTACGGCGCATATAATAAAAGGTGTGGAACTGCACCCGGTGTGCCAACTCATCGGTCTGCCTGAAATCGTATCGTCCATAAGCTATCTGCTCACGGATACGGGCATCATCGGTGACTGTATTGGTTCCGGCAGGAAGCAGGTCTGCCACCAAAGCATCGAACGCCTGGGCAAACGTAGGGGCAAGCGGATAATTATCCGAACACAACTCCCATCCCGGCTCCGCATCGGGCAAGTCAAAGTCGCCCCGGCAAAAGCGGTCAAACGGGACATGGATATAACCGTTATGGATACGGATGTATTCCATCAGCTTATAAAATGTAAGATTGGCTCCCAGCACGTGCGGATTGCCTACCAGGAAAAGCTGCTTGCGGGCACGGGTAATGGCTACATTCAGCTTGCGGTCAATCAACGAGTCTCCTTCACGGAAGGTATTGGCGGTCAGGAAATTCAGTTGGTTAAAATCACGCACGGTAAACGAATAGATAATCACATCACGTTGGCTTCCCTGATAACGCTCGACGGTATCGATGGAAATCTCCTCAAGTGCCGGAATGCCCAAAGCAGCAATCTCACGCCGAATCATGGCAATCTGGTTCCGATAAGGCACAATAACACCGACCGTCTTGCCGGCATCGAAATCTTTTCCGGCAAAACGATGGATACGACGGAGCAAGGCGGCAACAATGCGTGCTTCTTCCAGATTACTTTTATCAGAATGCTGTATGTCGGAAGGCGTTTCGGAAGCAATGAATACCATCCGCCGGTGCAACATCAAGCGGTCGAGATTGTCTTCCGGCTCTACGGAAGTGTATGGCAAAGTTTCTTGCTGGTGCGGAAGCGGTACTGGTTCCAATTGCTCACGAAGGTAAAACGCATGGTCGGGAAACTCGGCAATGGCGGGATGCATGCGTCCTTGTTTCTGAAGCACGCTACGGAACTCCGGCTTGCTTTGCCTGTACAATCGTTCGAAAAGCGAATTGCGGCAATCCTCCAGTCCGATACCGAGCAATAAAGGGTCGGTCACCCGGGCTTCTTCCTCGCCCTGCAAGGCTATGGCAGGCAATTGCTTGTAATCGCCTACCAGAATGAACTTGCCGATGGCATGCTTTCCCTGATGCTGTGCCGAAAGGATACCGACCAGGTCAGGTTCCAATATTTGCGAAGCCTCATCAATGATGGCGAGGGTGAAAGATTTCAACTCAAACAGGTAAGGACGGCTGCTGATGGCGGTTGTAGTCCCGACAAAGATACGGGTACGAAGTATCTTGGCACGGATATCTGCCAGCTTGGGGCACTCTGCCAGGCTATTCTTCAACAGATAAGGCACAAAACGCTTGTCGCAAGCCAACTCGTTGCCGATACGGATAAAGGGATGGCACTCGGCAATGCCCGAACTGACCAGCATGTTGCAGATTTCATCAACGGCACGGTTCGTGTACGACAGGAGCAACAAGGTGCTATCGGGCTCGGTCAACGCCTCTTCTACCATATAACGCAAGGCACACGAGGTCTTGCCCGTACCCGGAGGCCCGACCAGCAGAAAATAGTCATCGCATTGTTTTTCTTTCAATATCAAGTCATCAAACCTTCCGTACGAACCGTTCAGCGTGCGCGAAGTGTCACGCGTCGGGATACGCTTTCCCAACAACAAGGCTTTGCGCTCGGCAGAAGCAGAAAGAAACGTATAAAGTCCACGGAAAGCATTGGAAGCCGAAATGTCCGAATAATCGTGCTCAATGGCAAAAGTGTCTGTATCCGAACCGATAAGGTCCGGATTCTGTTGCCCGTTGCGCAATTGCACAAGTATCCGTTCGGGATGTATTTCCATCAAGCTTCCTTTCATCAGGATATGACGGCGCACATCGGGCAAATCATGATAAGCATACAGAATCACGATATCCCCGGTACGGAAATTGGGCAGGAAATCATCGCCTTGCCTCGGAACGTTCAGTTCGATGAGGTCATATCCCTTGCCGGGTGCACTTTGGCGGCGGGAAGCAATCTGCAAGCCCAGCAAGATATTGCCTGCCTCAATCTTTTCGGCAAGCGGAGTATGCCACAATCCGGCAAAGCCGCGCGAAGAATCAGTGTTTCCTCCGGTCTTGCCCAGCAATTGCTCTTTTGCCACAAAGGTGAAGAATCGCCGGAAATAAGCTTGCTCCAGCGGGTCGCCTTCTTTGAGGGGAAGAATCAAACGGCTCAACTCGGGTTCCTGATAACGGGTCCAGAGTGTGCCGTAGTCTTTCTTTTCATTCAATGTCTCTACATCTAACTGGTCGATAATGGCATCTATGTGTCCGTTCGCCAATGCCACTTCACCGGTCACAATGTAATTGCGCAAACGGATGCACTCGCGGAACAAGTTCTCCGAGAAATGTTCCAGCATCAATCCGTCCTGATACTTCGAGTAAAGCAAGAGGGTCTGCACATCGTCGGCACCCAGCCCGAAGTTGTACATCAGCACGCCCTGATAGAGCATCATCTGCACGAAATGGTCTTCTTTATGGCGATGGTTATATTCATCCCGCTTGCCCGACTTCTGCTCGATAAGCACCTTCAAGTCTTTTTGCAACAAGTCGGCACGCCCTTGAATCCCCAGACTCTCGCAGATGAAAGAAGCCTCCAGAAGGGTATGCTTCCGGTCGAAATGTTCCAGGTTATGCGGCAGGATATCGTGTACGAACGAACGGATGTTCATCATCTGCGTCTGTGCCAGGGAATGGAAATTATCCGGAAGCTCGCACGTACAGAACTCCAATGCTGATGAAGCGAAAAATTTCTTCATCGTATGGGCATAGGTGACGGGAGCGTTTTCCTCCTCATTGATGTAATCATCCAGGAACCGCCCGGCAAGGTTTCCCAATAAGATGTGATAAGTGTTTGCCTTCGGCTTGATTTTATGAATGAAATAGTTGAGCGGATGATGGCCGTACTCGCGGAAACAGGCAGCCAGCGCACTGATGTCAATCAGATAATCGGGATGGACCACCACCAGTTTGGGCACATACTCGTGATGTTCGTTGATGCGCACATCCAACAGGTTCAATTGCACATTCTCGGCAAGCAGGTCACGCAAGTATGTCAAGTCGCCATCATATCCCCCTTGCATATAGTCGATAACGATAAACGGGTCTTCCTCGTTATCGGTCGCGGCATAGATTTTTTCTTCGGTCCAACTGGAAACAACCGCACGCACATAGGGCACATGCTTCAATAAGGAGTCATGATAAGGGCGGTTCTGATGGGGAAGTTCTGTCAAGAGCGACACCGGTATGTCCTCGCCAAAAGCCAAGGATACAAACCGGCACAAGGCGCGCAAATCAGCGAGGTATGTCTCTTTATCGGCTGATTCGCCATTTCCCATAGCCTTCTTGCCATTACGACGCATGGTCTGGACGGCAAAACGGTCGGAAGGGGTCATGCCTTTCTCCTTGCATACATAGTCCAACCGCGAGAACAAGTTGGAGAACGAAAGAGTGACCTCACGCGTCAGCTCATAACACGCTTCTTCCAGTACCTTATATAAAGCCGCATATTTAGCCGGTATATTTTCGGGAGCCAACGGCGGCTTGCGGTGTATCTCTTCGATTCGCCGGAACAAATCGAATGCCTGAAGTTCGATGCGTTCCGTCATGCTCAGATGCCTTCACTCGGAATGTGTTGCACGCAATAAGCCTTCTCCAATGCCGGATAAAGCGAACGGTACGTCTCGGTCACGTCTTGCCACAACACACGTGCCGGTATGATATCCGTACGGCTTCCGATAGGAACGGACGCTGCAGAAGCCACCTCTAGGATGTAATTGTACGTACTTCCGTCGGTTAGTTCGATATGTATCTCGCTCTGTTGAAGCGCTATCTTCTCCGTAAAGATGCCATGCAACGTATTGCCCGATGAAGCTGAAGGGTAAATCGTCACAATACCCGACGTGCCTCCTTTATCGGTATAAGTAAATACATACTTGCCTCCAGCCTGTACCGGTGCATTGGCTTCAATATCCGTACGGATGGCGAGGGTTTGGCTTTGTGTCAGGTCTGCCCCATATACCACTCCCTCAACATCTCCTATCTCGTAGATTGTTTCGGGATAAGCTACGGAAACTTGCAACGTGTATTTATTCCATTCATGGTCAGTAATAAGCAGTTCCGCATCGCCCAGCCCTACCGGAATCACGGTCAGTTCATCTCCGTTATAACGGTAATCAATCACCGCCGTATCCGGATTGTTGATGAGATACATACCGTCACCTCCCGAAATGTGAAAGGTAACTCCGGCACTGTAAGGGCTCATCACCAAAACCTCATCCGTAAAACTTATGCTATTACCATCCAAAGATACTGCCAGCGAAATGGGAGGATAATCATCCTTGCACGAAGCAAGCGAAACGATGCCTGCCAGCAGAACTGTATATAATAAACTTTTCAATAGGGTCTTTTTCATATTTTCTCCTTGTTTCAAACATAATCAATGAGACAAAGATACGATTTTATTTTAAACGACCAAATGCCCGATACCACAAAATAGAGAATCTTATCCCTCACTGATCGTATAATCGCCTGCCTTTTCGCTTATCACCTGCTGCAAGGTTTCCAGCGGAAGCACCTTGCCGTCGGTATAGGTAAGGGTCGCCACAGGAGGGTCTAGCGTGACTTGGGCTTCGACACCTGCGATGGAATTCAACGCCTTTTCCACATACGTGCGGCAATGGTTGCACATCATTCCTTCTACGTGATAAGTACGGGTCACACCTTGAGCGGCAGGTGTTTCTTTCGTTTCGGGCTGAGCATTCGCTACGGTTTCCTTGACTTCCGGAGCAGGCTCCGACACAATCTGGGCGGTTTCCGCTTCCTTCCCGATACGTTTCCGGTGCAGGCGCAAGCTATTGGTCACCACACTTACACTACTCATCGCCATAGCTGCTCCGGCTATCATCGGATTGAGCAGGAATCCGTTAATCGGATACAGGATACCGGCGGCAATGGGCACGCCTATCAGGTTATAGATGAACGCCCAAAACAGATTCTCGCGGATGGTACGGGTGGTGAATACCGAAAGACGGATGGCGTCGCTTATCTTGCTCAGGTCGGACGAAATCAAGGTCATTTTAGCTACATCCATCGCCAAATCACTTCCTTGCCCCATCGCGATGCTGAGGTCGGCTTGTGCCAACGCCGAACTGTCGTTGATGCCGTCACCCACCATCGCCACATGCTTGCCTTCCGCCTGAAGCTGCTTGACGACCTCCGCCTTGTCTTGCGGAAGCATCTCGGCACGATACTCCCCGATACCTGCCTGGCGGGCGATGGTCTGTGCCGTCACCCGATTGTCTCCGGTCAGCATAATGACCGAAATGCCTTGGCGTTGCAGGTCCTCGATAGCGGCTTTCGAAGTCGGCTTGATGCGGTCGGCTATGGCAAATACGCCCAATGCCTCTCCGGCATCGGCAAACCAGATAACCGTCTTGGCTTCGGAAGCGAACGCCTCCGCCTGCTTTTGCAATGCCTCCGGAATGCGGATACCGTTATCTGTCAACAAACGGAGATTTCCCGCATAATACATTTTGCCGTCCACACTTCCGCGGATACCTTGCCCTGTCAGGCTTTCCACCTGACTTACCGAGGGTACGCTATCTACTGAAGGTTGGCTTTCGAAATAATGCACCACGGCACTTGCCAGCGGATGTTCGGAATGTCTCTCCAGCTCACAAAGCACGGCTTGCATACGGACATCCGCGGTATGCCATACCGCATCGGTCACTACGGGCTTGCCTTCGGTGATGGTACCTGTCTTGTCGAGCACAATGGTATCTATCTTGCGGGCTATCTCCAGGCTTTCGGCGTCTTTTATCAAAATGCCCTGTTCGGCTCCCTTACCGATACCCACCATGATAGCGGTCGGGGTAGCCAGTCCCAAGGCACAGGGACAAGCGATAATCAATACCGTCACGGCGGATAGCAGGCCGTGGGTGAAACCGTTCTCTCCGTCCAGTACCATCCAGAGGATAAAGGTCAGCAAGGCGATGCCCATAATCGTAGGCACAAAAATACCGGCTATCTTGTCGACCAGTTTCTGTACCGGAGCCTTGCTTCCCTGGGCGTCCTGAACGGCACGGATAATGTGTGCCAGCATCGTGTCGGCACCTACCTTTTCGGCACAGAAGCGGAAACTTCCTTTCTGGTTGATGGTACCGGCATAGACCTTGTCGGCTTCCTTCTTCCACACCGGAACAGGCTCCCCGCTCAACATGCTTTCATCGACATACGAACTTCCCTCGCTCACCTTACCGTCTACCGCAATACGCTCGCCCGGCTTCACTTCCAGGACATCGCCCGGCATCACCTGAGCGATATCCACCACCTGCATCGTACCGTCGGCATTCACACGGGTCACGGTGCGAGGTTGCAATCCCATCAGTTTCTTGATGGAATTGGAGGTCTGCCCCTTGGCACGTTCCTCCAGAGTGCGCCCCAATAAGATAAAGGCGATGATGACGCTTGCCGCCTCGAAATAGACATGAGGCGTCACGCCACGCTCCAGCCAGAAATCGGGGAAGAACAGGTTGAACAGGCTGAACAGGTAAGCAATGCCGGTACTGTTTGCCACCAGCGTATCCATATTCGCCGAACGGTGCTTCAGTTGTTTCCAGGCATTGATGAAGAATCCTCTCCCCAACCAGAAAACCACGGGCGTGGAAAGTATCCACATAATCCAATCGGCATAGGGCATATTCATAAAGAACATGCCGATGACCGCCACGGGCAAAGCCAGGGCAATGGCGCACAAGGTGCGGAAGCGCAAATGCCTGTAGCGCTCGGTATGTGCGCTCTCCGCCACCTCCACACTGTTCTTTTCCGTATCGGTCACTAGGTCATAGCCCGCATCCTGCACGGCTTGCTTCAACCGGGCAGGCGAGCAAAGCTCCGCATCATATTCTACGGTAGCGGTAGCCGCCGCATAATTCACACTTGCCGAACATACGCCGGGCTGGCGGTTCAAGGTCTTGTCTACCCGTGCGGCACAAGCGGCACAACTCATGCCCAGCACCGGAAAGGTCTGCTTCTTGGTATTCGGATGGTCCATAACTTCTGAGTTTTTATCTGATTCGTATTTATTTTTCTTGATACAAAGTTAGCAAGCTTGCGCCATATTCCTTTATATTATTATGGATATAATTTATATTTCAGCCTAAAACAAGAGGACGAGTCATCCCCCTTATCACGTCCTTCCATTTAACTTTGGTTTAAAATTTAAGTAAAAATAGAAAAAAAGCACACAAAATCTGACATATATTAGCAAAAATATAAAGAAGTGATGCGTGGCTTCTATGAAAATTTAATTACCTTTGCTCATCATAACAGGATTTAAAAGATATAAGGTATATGAGTAAAGTTGTTATCAATTCGTACGAAGAATTCGAAAAATTATTAGGACAGACCATCGGTACCTCCGACTGGCTGGAAGTAACGCAAGAACGCATCAACCAGTTTGCCGATGCCACATTAGACCACCAATGGATTCATGTAGACGTGGAACGTGCCAAGGCGGAAAGCCCCTTCAAGAGCACCATCGTACACGGATACCTGACCTTGTCATTGCTCCCGTACTTCTGGAACCAGATTATTGAAGTGAACAACCTGAAGATGATGGTGAACTACGGCATGGACAAGATGCGTTTCGGCCAAGCCGTATTATCGGGGCAACGCATCCGCCTGACGGCTGTCTTGCACTCGCTGGTCAACCTGCGCGGCACGGCAAAGGCTGAAATCAAATTCCAAATCGAAATAGAAGGACAGAAGAAAAAAGCGCTGGAAGGCATCGCTACATTCCTCTACTACTTCTGCTGATAGCGGAAAAGTCCTTTAAATACAATCATATCAAAGCGCAAAGTTTCCCGGGCATGAACCCCGAGGGCTTTGCGTTTTTTTATTTACAGCAGGATGGAAGGCAATCCTTAGAAGCGCATAGAGGCATAAAGCCCGTAACACCCTTCGCCGGCTACAGGATGAACGGCAAGCTGATGTTTCTTGGCAAACGGACGGGTGAACAGGTACGAACATCCGGCTCCGATAGCCGCCCCCGCCAATACATCCCAAGCGTCGTGTTTCTTTCCATATACCCGGCTCCAACCCACATACGTGGAAAGGACGTATGCCGGAAGCCCCCACTTCCAGCCATAGCGGCGCTGGATAAAGGCAGCCGCTGCAAACGAGGTGGCTGTATGCATCGAGGGGAAAGAATGTCGGTCGCTATGGTCGGGGCGGTCTTTCTTGATGCTGTATTTCAAGGCATACGTGATGCCCGCCGTAGCTACGGCAGAGAACACGCCCTGTTTCAATCCCTGCCAGTCTTGTTGAATCAACACGGCGGCCAGCCCCGCCACAGGCAATACGATGGCACCCACATCGCCCGAGGTGCGTACCGCCTTGCGCGCACCGCCGATTTCCACTTGCTGGGCGGATAAAGAAAGCAGTCCGACCCACCAAGCCAAAAAGACAAGTAAAAACTTTTTCATCCGTTTCCCGTTATATCAATTTAGGGACAAATATCAACATCCCGACCACGACCGAAGCCATCGCCAGAAGCAGGACGGCACCTGCAGCTAAATCCTTCGTGCGCTTGATAGCCTCATCATACTCTTCCGATACGCGGTCGGCAAGGGCTTCGAGGGCGGAATTGACCGCCTCCGCCGCCAGCACCATGCCAATGCACAGGCAAACCGCTATCCATTCCGTGACAGAAATCTCCAGCAAGACACCTGCCACCAGCACGCAAACCGTGATAAAGCAATGTATCCGCGCATTCGGCTCATGGCGCACCAGCAGGTAAATGCCGTGGAAAGCATACCTGAAGCTCTTTATCCGCTTACGGAACGTAAACCCGTCGTTTTTCATAACTTCACGCAAACTTCTACCGGGCAATGGTCGGAACCGAATATCTCGGTATGGATGGTCGCGCTCTCCAGCTTATCGGCAAGGCGGGCAGAGGTCAGGAAATAATCGATGCGCCACCCCGCGTTCTTCTCGCGTGCCTTGAAGCGGTACGACCACCACGAATAAATGCCCGTCTGGTCGGGATAGAAATAGCGGAACGTGTCGATAAACCCGGCATCCAGCAATGTCTGGAACTTCTCGCGCTCCTGGTCGGTAAAGCCCGCATTCATCCGGTTGGTCTTCGGATTCTTCAGGTCTATTTCTTTATGCGCCACATTCAGGTCGCCGCACACCAGTACCGGCTTCTTGGCATCCAGTTCCAACAGGTATTGGCGGAAAGCGTCTTCCCACGTCATGCGGTAATCCAGGCGTTTCAGCCCGTCTTGCGAGTTGGGGGTATAGACCGTCACCAGATAGAAATCTTCCATCTCCAGGGTGATGACCCGCCCTTCGCGGTCGTGCTCGTCGATACCCAAACCATAGCTCACGTTCAAAGGCTGATGGCGGGTGAATATGGCTGTCCCCGAATAGCCTTTCTTCTCGGCATAGTTCCAATACGAAGTATAGCCGTCGAAAGCCAAGTCGAGTTGCCCTGCCTGCATCTTAGTCTCTTGCAGGCAGAAAAAGTCTGCGTCCAATTGCAGGAATGCTTCGCGGAATCCTTTGTCGCAACAAGCGCGAAGACCGTTTACGTTCCAAGATATGAATTTCATTGTGAGTTTTTAAGTTGGTGAGTTTTTAAGTTGGTGAGTTTTCACCACAGATTACACAGATTTATTCTTTAATTAATAGTTAATAATTAAAAAATTAATAACGGAGAGATTCTTCATTCTTCATTCTTCATTTCCCCCGTTCTTCATTTTTAATTATATCAAACAGGTACGTCAGGCGGGCGGTGATGTACGAGTGGCCCGAACGGGAGAACGGATCTTTCTTCGAATTGCTGTAGAAGTCGGACAAACCGTAATAGTAACGTGCCTCCAGAATAAAGTTGCCGATGCCGGTACGCACCTCCATGCCTCCTCCGCCTACGATGCCGTAATCAAATTTCCGGTCTGCCATCTTGCCGTACTGCTCGTTGGGAGAACGTCCCGAAGGGTCCCAGTTTTCGCTCATGTGTTCGCTCTCGCCTATCAGGTAGGCTACTTGCGGACCCAGGTTCAGCACGAAACGTACGCCGTTGCCCTTGTCCTTGCCGAAAGCCAGATGGGCAAGCAACGGCACTTCCAGGTAATTCATCGCACGGTGATACGTATTGCCCGTACCGTCCTCGATGACTTCTTTCCACCCGCGCTGGGAGAAGTTCACTTCGCCCTGAATGCCACAAATCATGCTGAAATATTTCTCGCCGATGTAACGCACCGTCACACCGAATGCCGGACCTATCAGCTTGCTTTGCTTGAACCCCGGAGTGATGCTGATGGAGCTGAAATTGACTCCTCCGCTCACACCCAAGGCAAGGTTATGGCGCTGGTCCTGCAACTGGGCTTGGACGGGCAAAGCGCACAACGCCAGTCCCACGACAAGGAATAGACAGAATCGTTTCATACCGTTGCTCATTCGAAATCGAGTTTAATCAGTTCATAATCTTGCGAGAAATGCACAAAGAATATCTTGCGGTTGATAAAGCCGCCCCAATTGTTGACCCGCTCAAACTTGAACCCCGTCTGGATAGGAACCGCCTTCAGACGGCTCAGGTTGTCCTCCAGCTTGTTGCCGTATTGCGACAAGCCTTTCAGGAAATAATACCCGATGTCGAATCCCAACATCCCGTATTTCGGATAAATGTTCGCCATGTCCTTGCTGTACCAGTGGCGGTAGGCATGGGTGAAACGGACCGCTGCCGGAAACAGGTTGTTGGTATAGAACGACGAGTAGAAATACGTGTCCAGCTCATAGAAGTTCGCCAGGAAATCCTGCGTATAGGTCTGCCATTCAGGGTAGCCGAACAGGTGCATGTCGAAGTGCGGATGTTCCTTGCGCACCAGGGTCAGATGGGGCACCAGCTTGGTGAGTGCCGTGCTGCGGGCGGATATCGGGATAAAGACGTTTTCCCGAAGGGTGTCCATCGCGCCGATGACCTTGGCGGGGTCGATTTCCCCTTCCAGCCGTATCTGGCTGAAACGCATCCCCTTGTCCTTCAGTTCCGCTTTCATCCCCTTGATGAAATCGGCTTTCTCAGGGTCGGGCGTACCGTCATCGAGAAACACGACATTGCTCTTGCCGAATTTGCGGAGGAAGTGGTCGTACACCTCCGAGTACAGATACGACTGGGGCGTATTCACCTGATAAAGCAACGGGCTGTTGAACACCTGGTCTACCTTCGGAGCGAAAGGCACTACCAGACGGATGCCGTGTTGCTGCGCGAAACTTGCCAGCGGAGCGATGGAAGCCCCGTTCACCGGTCCTACAATCAGGTCCATATCCTTCATCGCGCTTTTGGCAAGCAGGCTTTCCGTTCCCGCTTTCGTGCCTTTGGTGTCGTAAGTGTAGATATCCATCGACACGCCTTGGCGTTTCAAGCTGTCGGCGGCGATAAGGAAGCCTTCGTAAAACTCCACGATGCGGGTCTGGGGCTCACGCCGTCCGCCTTCCTCCTGCGAGAACGGCAACATCAGCGCCACCTTGATGGTATTGATGGGCTTCTTTTCCGCCTCACTTCGGTTGAAAAGTTCTTCGTTGGTCGGCTCGACGGCTGCCTGTTCCGCCTCCTTCACCTGCGCCTGCCGTTCGGACTTCGAATAGGGAATGAACAGGAACGTCCCCCGCTTCAGCTTGCCGTTCTTCAGTTCGGGATTCGCCGCCAGCAGCTCTTCCTCGGTGATGCCGTACTCCTGGCAAATGCTGAAGATAGTTTCGCGACGTTGCACCTTGTGCATCGTTTTCCAGTCGTCCTGCTTCTCTTCTGCTACGTTCTTCTCCGTTGCAGCCGGAGCTTCTGCTACCGGTGTACTGTCTGCCGCAGGAATCACGATGACCTGTCCGATGCGGAAATTATCGGCGCTCAGCCCCGGATTGGCAGCGCAAATGGCTTGTGCCGTGATGCCGTATTTCACCGTCAGCTGATACAGTGTCTCGCCTGCCTGGATGGTGTGGTATCGGGGGCCGTGGGCGTCCGCCGCCACAGCCTGCGGAATCTTCAATGCCTCGCCCGCACGGATAGTCCGGTCGCTCCCCGGATTCAGCCGCACGATGTCGTCGACCGACACATTATACATGCGCGAGATGGAATAAAGGCTTTGTCCTTTGGCGACGGTATGCAGAAAGAATCCCGCATTTTCCGTGGTCTGTGCCGTCAAGGTAGGCTGGGCTGTCCATAATGCAGCCGCAAAGCAAAGGATATGAATGAATTTCATCTTTTTTCTCTTGGTTTTGATTTGGCAGACAAAAATACGTATTTTTATCGGTAGACTAATGAATATTACGAAGAAATTGCCTTCCGCATAAGAATTTTTGGGAAATGTGCGGCCTCCTCCCTCTTTTTGCCGCCCATTCTCCGCGTCTGCCTCGCATCTCTTTATCCTTCCTGCCACAACATTTCACAGAACTAAGAACCTGTACCGCTTTCCTCACCCGACAAAGATAAAAATTTCCTTCCGCATAGCAATGGATTTCAGACCGGCGAATGTAAAAATCCGTTAACAACCGTAGGGAAATTGCATCAACTAGTCTTTAATCAATTAAATCACAAACACTTACAAAGCACCCATTTTACCCTGAATGGGCAGTAGAAATTTAGCAAGGAGTGCCAATCATTCTTCACATCCGTGTCTCCGTATCCGTTCTTGCCATAACAATAACAGTATAACAGTATAACAGTATAACAGTTATCTTTTTTCATTTTCGCTTTCTGCCCAAAAAAAGAGTAGTATTTATACTATATATATATTATATATTATATAATATATATATAGAATTATATATTACACTCTTTCCATGAGAACGCAATTTCATTTTTCATAACTGTTATACTGTTATTGTTATGGTTATTTATTGCATATAAATGCATAAGCTATTCCTTCTATTTCCGTTGGTAAGAAGATATAGCTGCGCGCGCGCACGCAAACAGATGCATTTTCCGCGCGGCAGGGGAGGAAAACATTTGGATATTTCAAAAATTTTGCTTACCTTAGTGGAGTAATTGAAACCCTCTCCTCCTCCCTTGCCGCATGCGGATGCTCCTCCCTGTATCCGGAGAAATACGGCAGGCGTTTTCCTTACAGTTTGCCGATGCGCGCAATGGCTTCTTCGCAATCCTCCCGCTTGCCGAAAGCCGTAAGGCGCAAATAGCCTTCGCCGCTGGGACCGAAGCCTACACCCGGTGTGCTGACGATATCGGCGCGGTAAAGCAGCTCGTCGAAGAACTTCCAGGAAGTCATTCCTTCGGGAGCCTTCACCCACAGGTAAGGCGCGTTGACGCCTCCATACACCTGATAACCGGCACGTGCCAGCCCCTCGCGCATGATGCGGGCGTTTTCCATATAGTAGGCGATGGTCTCCTTCACCTGGCGCTGGCCTTCGGGAGAATAGACCGCCTCGGCGCCGCGCTGGGTAATGTAACTGGTGCCGTTGAACTTGGTGCACTGGCGGCGGTTCCACAAGGGATTGAGCGGGACGCGCTTGTCGTCCAACGTCCCTGCGGTCACCTCCTTGGGCACTACGGTATAGCCGCAACGCACGCCCGTGAAGCCCGCGGTCTTCGAGAAACTGCGGATTTCGATAGCCACTTTCTTCGCGCCGCGTATCTCGTAGATGGAATGGGGCACGTCCTCATCGTGGATATAAGCCTCGTAGGCGGCATCGAAAATGATGAGTGTATCGTTTGCCAGCGCATAGTCGACCCATTGCTTCAACTGGTCGCGGGTGAGCGTGGTGCCCGTAGGGTTGTTGGGATAGCACAGGTAAAGCAGGTCGATGCGGTGGTCGGGGATGGCGGGGATGAAGCTGTTTTCGGCGGTGCAAGGCAGGTAGGTGATGTTGCTCCAGCGTCCGTCTTCGCCCAGCGTGCCAGCCCGTCCGCACATCACGTTGCTATCGATGTAGGCAGGATAAACGGGGTCGGTAATGCCCATGCTGTTGTCCCACCGCAAGAGTTCGCCGATGTTGCCCGTATCGCTCTTCGCCCCGTCGCTGATGAATACTTCCGAGGGGCTGAGCTGGATGCCGCGCGAGGCGAAGTCGTGCTTGATGATGGTTTCTATCAGGAAATCGTATCCCTGTTCGGGTCCGTATCCGTGGAAGGTTTCCGCCGATGCCATTTCGTCTACGGCACGGTGCATCGCTTCGATGGAAGCCTGTGGAAGGGGACGGGTCACGTCGCCGATGCCCAAACGGATAATCCGTTCGTTCGGATGAGTCACCTGATAAGCTTTTACTTTTTTCGCTATATCCGAGAAGAGATAACTTCCCTTTAATTTCAAGAAATGTTCGTTGAGTAAGGCCATAAAAATGAAGAATTAAAAATTAAGAATGAAGAACCTTTTAAATTAAGAATGAAGAATGAAGAATGAAGAACCTTTGAAATGAAGAACTAAGAATGAAGAATGAAGAATAGCACACATCCTTATTCTTCATTCTTAATTCTTCATTATTCATTCTCCTCGATTGTTCCGTCGAATACTTTTACCGCGGGACCTGTCATGAAAAGGTGGTCGCCTTCGCCCATCCAACGGATGTGAAGGGTGCCTCCGTCCATCACGACGTCCGACTCATTGGGGCAACGGGCGGTGTAAGCGGCGGCTACGGCGGTAGCACATGCCCCCGTGCCGCAAGCCATCGTAATGCCCGAACCGCGTTCCCATACGCGCATGCGGATTTTTCCCGGAGCCAGCACTTGGGCAAACTCCACGTTCACACGGTCGGGGAAAAGCGGATGATGCTCCAGCAACAGTCCTACAACAGGCAAATCCACCTTTTCCATATCATCGACAAAAATCACCAGGTGCGGATTGCCCATCGATACGGCGATGCCTTCGCGATAGGGAGCGCTTTCGCCCAGACTGACCGGATGAATCTCCGAAGGGATGCCCATATCGACCGTCACGGCACCGACTTTTCCGTCTTCCACTTGCAGGCGAAGGGTCTTGACGCCCGAAAGGGTATCGAGGGTGATTTCGGTCTTGTCGGTCAGACCATATTCGTACACATACTTCCCGATGCAACGGCTGGCGTTTCCGCACATCTTCGCTTCCGAACCGTCGGCATTGAAGATGCGCATGCTGAAGTCCGCCTTGTCGGACGAGCCAATCAGCACCAGTCCATCGCTTCCGATGCCTGTATGCGGACGGCTCCACGCAATGGCGCACGCTTCGGGATGCTGTATGGGGTATATCAGGGTGTTGACGTAAATGTAGTCGTTCCCTGCCCCTTGCATTTTAGTAAATTCTATTTTCATTTTCCAACTATCAAGACGGTGTTTTTTGGGAAAACCACCGTTATTAACTATTAATTATTAACTGTTTGCATATGCTTCTTCGTGCACCCCCGCTACGGCACGTCCGCTGGGCTCGTTCATATTCTTGAACGACTCGTCCCAGGCAAGCGCTTCGGCGGTAGAACAAGCCACGCTGGGCACACTGGGCACGCTGCGGGCAGCACTCTCGCTGGGGAAATATTCCTCGAAAATGCTCCGGTAATAATATTCCTCCTTGTTCATCGGGGTGTTGATGGGGAAACGTTCGGCGGCATGCGCCATCTGCTCGTCGCTCACCGCCTGTGCGGTAAGGGCTTTCAGCGTATCAATCCAGCTATATCCCACCCCGTCGCTGAACTGTTCTTTCTGACGCCAAGCCACGCTCTCGGGAAGCATATCCTGAAACGCCTCGCGCACGATTTTCTTCTCGATGGTCTTTCCAGGACACATCTTGGCGGCAGGATTGAGCCGCATAGCCACATCGAGGAACTCCTTGTCGAGGAAAGGCACACGCCCCTCTACGCCCCATGCTGCCAACGACTTATTGGCACGCAGGCAATCGTACAGGTAAAGCTTCGAGAGCTTGCGCAGGGTTTCTTCGTGGAACGCCTTCGCATCAGGCGCCTTGTGGAAATAAAGGTATCCGCCGAATACCTCGTCGGCTCCTTCACCGCTCAGCACCATCTTGATGCCCATACTCTTGATGACACGCGCCAAGAGATACATCGGGGTAGAGGCGCGCACGGTGGTCACATCGTAAGTCTCGATGAAGTAAATCACGTCGCGCACGGCATCTAGCCCCTCCTGGATGGTATAGTTGATTTCGTGGTGTACCGTCCCGATAAAGTCTGCCACCTCGCGCGCTTTTGCCAGGTCGGGCGCACCTTTCAGCCCGATGGCGAACGAGTGCAGCTGGGGCCACCATGCCTCCTGGCTTCCTCCCGTCTCCACCCGGCGGGAAGCGTATTTCTTCGCCACGGCAGAGATGACCGAGCTGTCCAGCCCGCCCGAAAGCAGCACGCCGTAGGGCACATCGCTCATCAGCTGGCGGCGTACGGCGGCTTCGAGCGCCTCACGCAATTCGGACACCGAAGCCGGATTGTCTTTCACGGCCTCATACGACATCCAGTCGCGGGTGTACCAACGCGTCATCTTGCCTTCTTTGCTATAATAATAGTGTCCGGGCAAGAAAGGCTCGTAGCGTTCGCAAAATCCTTCGAGCGCCTTCAGCTCGCTGGCGCAATACACTTTCCCGTCGGCATCATACCCGATGTAGAGGGGAATGACGCCTATCGGGTCGCGGGCAATGAGAAACTCGTCTTTCTCCTCGTCGTAGAGGGCAAAGGCGAAGATGCCATTCAGTTCTTCCAGGAAACGGATGCCTTTATCACGATAAAGGGCAAGAATCACCTCGCAATCGCTTCCCGTCTGAAACTGGTATTTCCCGGCATAGCGTTTCCGGATGTCCTGATGGTTATAGATTTCACCGTTTACGGCAAGCACCTGCTTGCGGTCGGGCGCGAACAAGGGTTGTTTGCCGCTTTGGGGGTCGACGATAGACAAACGCTCGTGGGCAAGGATGGCCGTCGGACCGCAATAGATTCCGCTCCAGTCGGGTCCGCGATGGCGGATTTTCTTAGCCATAGCAAGCGCTTTGTCCCGGAGCGAGGGGGTCTGCTCTTTTATATTGAATATGCTGACAATTCCACACATAGTTGTATTTGTATTTTAGGGTTTACCACACAGATTACGATTTCAGGAAACGGTCGACGGACTCAGCCGCCTTTCTTCCTCCGGCAATGCATTTCACCACGAGACTGGCTCCTGTAGCGGCATCGCCTGCCAGGAAAGCGTTGGACGGGAGCTGGGGCGCTTCGGGCTTCAGGAATCCCATCGCGAGCAAGACCAAATCGGCTTTGATGACCTCTTTCTTGCCGGTGGGCTTCATCACGGGGCGTCCTCCGTCAGGTGCAGGTGCCCATTCCACTTCTTCCACTTCCACTCCGCACACGTGTCCGTTCTTGCCCAGGAACTGGGTAGACGACAAGCTCCAGCGGCGGATGCATCCTTCTTCGTGGCTGCTGCTGGTCTTCAACACGATGGGCCATTGGGGCCAGGGCGTAGCGGGATTATGGCCTACAGGCGGCTTGGGCATAATCTCTATCTGTGTCACGCTGGCAGCTCCCTGCCGATTGCTGGTACCGATGCAGTCGCTTCCGGTATCGCCTCCACCGATGACCAACACGTGTTTGCCTTTGGCGCTGATACGCTCTTCCTTGCCGAAGGTCTGTCCGGCAAGCACCCGGTTCTGCTGTGCCAGCATCTCCATCGCGAAATGAATGCCTTTCAGTTCACGTCCGGGGATGGCGAGGTCGCGTGCCTGGGGCGTTCCGGTGCATACGCAATAGGCATCGAAGCCTTCGGGCAATTTCTGCACATCAATTTCGGTATTAGGCTTGAACACCACGCCTTCTTCTTCCATCAGCTTCACACGGCGGTCGATGATGTTCTTTCCCAGCTTGAAGTTAGGGATGCCGAAACGGAGCAAGCCGCCGATGTATTCCAGTTTCTCGAATACGGTCACTTCGTATCCCATCTTGTTCAGGCGGTTGGCGGCGGCAAGCCCCGTAGGTCCCGACCCGATAACCGCCACCCGTTTCCCGTTGCGCACGGGCTGTACGGGCTTGATGTATCCTTCGCGAAATGCCGCTTCGATGACCGCAGCCTCATCCTCGCGGATGGTGACGGGAGCGTCTATCGTCAGCTTCAGCACACAACTCTTCTCGCACAAGGCGGGACAGATGCGTCCGGTGAACTCCGGAAAGTCATTGGTCTGGCTCAATATCTGATAAGCCTCTTTCCAGCGGCCTTTATACATGGCGTCCTGAAATTCGGGAGGACGGTTGCCCAAGGGGCATGCCCAGTGGCAGAAGGGCACGCCGCAGTCCATGCAACGCGAGGCTTGCAATTTGCGGTCGCTGGTGTTCAAGGTCTGTTCTACCTCGCTGAAATCGGTGATACGGTCGTGTATCGGGCGGTACCCGGCTTCTTGCCGGGGTATAGTCAAGAATGCTTTAGGATTTCCCATTTTTGTTTAAGTTTTTAAGTTTTTGAGTTCTTTAGTTTTTAAGTTTGTGAGTTTGTAAGTTCGTGAGTTTCTAAGCTTATCAGTTTTTGAGTGGATAATATATATATTTATACAATAACTCAAAAACTCAAGAACTTACAAACTTAAAAACTAAAATCAATAGTCTCTCTGCACTTCGGCAATCTTTTGCTGGAGCTTACGCATCTGCTCTTCGGCAAGCACCTTCTTGTACTCGATAGGTGTCACCTGGATAAACTCGTCTACGTAGCGGTTCCAATTATCGAGCATCGTGCGTGCCAGTTTCGACCCCGTGTACAGGTAGTGCTGGCGCACCAGCTCGTGCAATTCCTTGCGGGCGGTAGCGTCTTCGAGCAAGGACAGTTCCACCATCTCCATATTACAGAAGTAATCGAAATCGTGGTTCTTGTCCCACACGTATGCCACACCGCCGCTCATACCTGCCGCAAAGTTGCGTCCGGTCTCGCCCAATACGACGACCCGTCCGCCCGTCATATACTCGCAACAATGGTCGCCTACTCCTTCTACCACGGCTATGGCTCCCGAGTTGCGCACGGCAAAACGCTCGCCGGCACGCCCGTTGATATATACCTCGCCGCTGGTAGCTCCGTAAAGCAATGTATTGCCCACAATGGTATTCCGTTCGGCATCAAAATCGCTCCGCACAGGAGGCTGGACCGAAATGTGTCCGCCGCTCAATCCCTTACCCAGGTAATCGTTGGCCTCGCCTTCCAGCTTGAAGCTGATGCCGTGTGTCAGGAAAGCGCCGAAACTCTGCCCTGCCGAGCCTTTGAACTTCACGTTGATGGTCTGGTCGGGCAAGCCTGCCTCGCCATATTTCAACGCCACGGCACCCGAAAGCATCGCGCCTACCGAACGGTCGGTATTGGCTATGGCATATTCCAGCGACACTTCTTTCTTGTTTGCCAATGCCTCGCGGGCGGCGGAGAGCATCGCCACATCCTTCACATGCTCGATATCGTGCTTTTGCGAAGTGACATTGTGCAATGCCGAACCGTTCTTCACCTGATACAGGATATGGCTGAAGTCGAGCAAAGACGCCTTGCTTCCCGCTTCTCTCGGCTTAATCTCAATCAGGTCGGTACGTCCTATAATATCATCCAGGCGCGTAAAGCCCATATCGGCAAGGTATTCGCGTACCTCTTGCGCCAGGAAATGGAAGAAATTGACCACATACTCGTATTTCCCCCGGAAATGGTCGCGCAACTCGGGGTTCTGGGTAGCGACACCTACCGGACACGTGTTGGCGTGACACTTGCGCATCATCACACATCCCAATACAATCAGTACCGCCGTGCCGAACCCGAACTCTTCGGCTCCCAGCAGGGCCATGCTGATGATGTCGCGTCCCGTCTTGAGCTGTCCGTCGGTCTGCAAACGCACCTGCCCGCGCAAGCCGTTCAACACCAGGGTCTGCTGGGTTTCACTTAACCCGATTTCGGGCGGGATACCGGCATAACGCATCGAAGAGGCAGGCGAAGCACCCGTACCGCCTTCGGCACCCGAGATGACTATCAGGTCGGCCTTGGCTTTAGCCACACCGGCGGCGATAGTACCGATACCGCTCTCCGCCACCAGCTTGACACTGATTTTCGCCTTCGGATTTACATTCTTCAGGTCGAAGATGAGTTGCGCCAGGTCTTCTATCGAGTAAATATCGTGATGGGGCGGAGGCGAAATCAGCGAGATGCCCGGTATGGAGTGACGTGTGCGGGCAATGATTTCGTTCACCTTAAAGCCCGGCAACTGGCCTCCTTCTCCCGGCTTGGCTCCCTGAGCCACCTTGATTTGTATTTCCTCGGCATTCACCAGGTATTCGGCGGTAACTCCGAAACGTCCCGAAGCCACCTGCTTGGTCTTGCTGCATAGCGAAATGCCGTCGAATGTATCGTGGAAACGCGAAGAGTCCTCGCCTCCCTCGCCGGTATTGCTCCGTGTGCCCAGCTTGTTCATCGCAAGGGTCAAGGCTTCGTGCGCCTCCTTGCTGATGGCTCCGAACGACATGGCACCGGTGACGAAGTGTTTCACGATTTCCTCTACCGGCTCTACCTGGTCAATCGGAATCGGGTTGCGCTTGAAGCTGAAGAAGTCGCGCAAGAAGATGGGATGTTCTTTCTCGTCCACCTTGCGGGTGTATTCCTTGAACTTGGCATAGCTTCCCAGGCGGGTAGCCAGCTGCAACGAACTGATGGTTTCGGGGTTCCAGGCATGTTTCTCCCCGTCTTTCCGGTAAGAGAACTGCCCGATATGAGGCAAGAGCGGTTCCACCTCGTCGGGACAAAAGCCGTTATCGTGGAACGTGATATAGTCTTTGGCAATCTCCTGAAGCCCGGCTCCGCCGATGGTGGAAACGCTGGTGCCGAAATAAGCCTTCAGCAATTCCTCGCTCAAGCCTACCGACTCGAATATCTTGGCGCCGCGATACGAACGGATGGTGCTGATACCCATCTTGCTCATCACCTTATAAAGCCCCTTGCAGATGGCTTTGATGTAATTCTTCTCGGCGGTCTCATAGTTCATCTGGATATATTTGTCCTTCACCAGGCTGTCCAGCACGGCAAACGCCATATACGGATTGAACGCGCTCGCGCCGTAACCCAAGAGCAAAGCGGCATGCATCACCTCGCGCACCTCGCCACTCTCTACTATCAGGGCGGTCTGCACACGCTTCTGCACGCTTATCAGATGATGGTGTACGGCACTCACGGCAAGCAGCGAAGGGATAGCGGCATGTTCCTTGTCGATGCCTCTGTCCGAAAGGATGATGTAGTTCACCCCGTCATCCACCGATTGTTCGGCTTTCCGGCACAGGTCCGCCAATGCCTCGCGAAGCCCTGCCTTGCCCCGGCTCACCTCGAACAAAGTGGGGAGCTTCACCGTATTAAATCCCTTATAACGGATGTTGCAAAGGATGTCCAGCTCGGTATTGGTCAGAATGGGGTGTGGCAAGCGCACCATCTTGCAATGGCTCTCGCTGGGCAAGAGGATGTTGGTGCCTACCGCGCCGATATATTCGGTGAGCGACATCACCAGTTCCTCGCGAATCGGGTCGATGGCAGGGTTGGTGACCTGCGCGAATTGCTGGCGGAAATAGTTGAACATCAACTGAGGCATATCGCTCAACACGGCGAGCGGGGTATCGTTACCCATGGATGCCGTAGGCTCGGTCCCGTTGGTGCACATCGGCGTCAACGTGCGCTCTACGTCCTCGCGCGTATAGCCGAAGGCACGGAGCTTGCGCTCGAAATCGGGAACGGTGTTCTCCACTTTACGCCCGCTGCGCAAGGTGTTCAGCTCGATACGGTTGGTGGAAAGCCATTGGCGGTAAGGCTTGGCGGCGGCAAGTTGCTCCTTGATTTCCCCGTCGTAATAGATTTTCCCTTCCTGCGTATCTATCAGCAGGAGCTTGCCCGGTTGCAAACGTCCTTTTTCCTTGATGGTTTCGGGCTCGAAGCTGATGACTCCCGCTTCGCTCGCCACCACCATCATATCGTTCTTCGTAATGAGATAACGTGCCGGACGAAGCCCGTTGCGGTCGAGCATACCGCCCGCATAACGCCCGTCGCTGAAGAGAAGGGCGGCAGGTCCGTCCCAGGGTTCCATCAGGATGGAATGGTATTCATAGAAGGCTTTCAGGTCTTCGCTGATAGGGTTCTTGTCGTTGAACGATTCGGGCACCAGCATCGCCATCGCATGCGGAAGGCTCAAGCCCGACATCACGAAGAACTCCAGCACATTGTCCAGCGAAGCGCTATCGCTCATGCCCGGCTGGATGATAGGGCGGATATCCTTCACATTGCCCAAAGCCGGTGTAGAGAGCACGCTTTCGCGCGCCTCCATCCAGGCACGGTTTCCGCGGATGGTATTGATTTCGCCGTTATGCGCCAGGAAGCGGAAGGGCTGGGCAAGGCTCCACGTGGGGAACGTATTCGTACTGAAACGCGAATGCACGATGGCAAGGCCGCTCGTGAAATAAGGTTGTGTCAGGTCCAGAAAATACTCCCGCAACTGTACCGACGAGAGCATACCTTTATAAACAATGGTCTTGCTGGACAACGACACTATGTAGAAGTCTTTGTGTTGTACGCGCTTTTCTATTTTCTTGCGGATAATATATAAGGTGCGCTCCAGGTTCTCCACGTCCGTGGCACCGGTAATGAACACCTGCTTGATGGCAGGTTCGGTCTCCTGCGCGCTCTTTCCCGGGACGGATGAGTTGACCGGCACGGCACGCAAGTGCATCAGGGTAAGCCCCTCGCGTTCGATTTCCTCAATCATGATGCTCAGAATCCGCGCCTGTTCCTGCTCGTCTTTGGGCAGGAAGACCAGTCCTGTGCCGTACTTTCCTTTCTCGGGCACCGGGATGCCTTGCAACAAGATAAATTCGTGAGGAATCTGTACCATAATGCCGGCACCGTCTCCAGTCTTGTTGTCGGCACCTTCCGCTCCTCGATGTTTCATATTCTCCAGCACCTTCAGTGCCGAATCCACCAGTTCGTGCGACTTGTTGCCATGAATGTCAACAATCATACCCACACCACAAGCATCGTGCTCGTATGCAGCATCATAAAGTCCCGTTTGTTGTCTGTCTGTAGCTGCGCTGCTTTTCATTCTGATAAAAGTTTCCTCTTTCATTGGCGTTTGCTTTCTTTTTACACTGTTTAGTTCTTTGTATCTATCTATTTGTCCGCAAAGATACAGATACTGCAAACATTATGTATAGATAACATGTAATTTTATTTCAAAAAATATCGCATCGGGCGCCAACAGCTTACTATCACGCACAAAACAACGCATACAATATGAGAAATTATAAGCAAAACAATCTATTTTAATTACAGAATAAAAGAATAGTGTTTTTATTTTGAGCAAAAAGGAACGGGTCAGGAGCCTCGTCTTGCTTCCCGAAACCGGCATCGGAAGCGGAAGAATGAAAGCCTTCATCCGGGCAAATTTACCAAGGAAACCGGTCGTACCGATACACTCACCCAGTTGTTTCAGGAGTTTCAGTTAAGTGAAACACTTGTTTCACCTAGGTAAAACACTTGTTTCAGCCTGCTGAAACAGTTGTTTCAACTTTTTAAAACAGGGTGAAACTGTTATTTAACGGTTTGGGTTGACTGAATATCTTCTTCCAGATAAGACAGGTTGACTCAAGTTCCGAATTGTCCGCCCCTACCACACCCACCACATCCCGACTTCAGCCCAACAGATGATAAAGAACATAATTATAGAATACTTTTGCATTTTTTAGCATATAATTCCTCCGTTTGCGTTACCGGGAATAGAATTTTATCGTATTTTTGCCCTATATTGTAAAGTACAGTTTGCAAATATGACAAATAACATAAAACACCTGGGTATTGTGGAAAGCATCAACGGTTCTCACCTGAAAGTGAAAATCATGCAGACATCGGCGTGTGCCTCCTGCAGCGCACAAGCACATTGTCATGCGTCCGAATCAAAAGAAAAAATCATTGATGTGTACAACCGGCAAAACCTGCCTTGCCAGGTAGGCGGACAGGTATGGATTGCGGGCACCGTCTCGATGGGTATGAAAGCAGTATGCCTCGCCTTTGTGATTCCTTTCCTTGTCGTATTCCTGACTCTGGTCATCGCATTGCAAGTGACCGGAAGCGAAGTCACCTCTGCCCTTATCTCCCTCTGTGCCTTGGTTCCTTATTACCTTATTATATATATGTGCCGCAAACGGCTAAGCCGCTCGCTCGTCTTTACTTTGGAAAGCGTACTATAATAACCCAACTTTTATACTTTAATAACCTAACTTTTATACTTATGAATCTCATTCTAATTGCGGTAATCTCATTGGGCGCCATCGGATTGGTTTCTGCCATCGTCCTGTATGTGGCTTCGAAGAAGTTTGCCGTGTATGAAGATCCGCGCATTGCCCAGGTGGCAGAAGCGTTGCCCCAAGCCAATTGCGGCGGATGTGGATTCCCGGGATGCTCGGGCTTTGCCTCCGCATGCGTGAAGGCAGGCTCGCTCGACGGAAAGCTCTGCCCCGTAGGCGGACAACCGACGATGGAGAAAATAGCTGCTATCCTGGGACTGGAAGCCACGGCATCCGAGCCGAAAGTGGCGGTAGTGAGATGTAACGGCACGTGTGCCAACCGTCCGAAGCTGACCCAATACGACGGAGTACGCTCGTGCACAGTAGCAAACACCGCAGGCGGAGGAGAAACGGGATGTTTCTTCGGGTGCCTGGGATATGGCGATTGCGTAAGCGCATGCCAGTTTGACGCCATCCGGGTGAACCCCGAAACAGGGATTCCCGAAGTGGATGAAGCGAAATGTACGGCGTGTGGAGCCTGTGCCAAGGCTTGTCCGCGGAACATCATCGAAATCCGCCCGAAGGGCAAGAACAACCGCCGTGTGTACGTGCAATGCGTCAACAAAGACAAGGGAGCCCTTGCCCGGAAAGCCTGCTCGGCGGCATGCATCGGGTGCGGAAAATGCGTGAAGGTATGTCCCTTCGAAGCCATCACGCTCGAAAACAACCTCGCCTACATCGACCCTGCCAAGTGCAAGGCGTGCCGCAAGTGCGAGCTGGAATGTCCGCAAGGGGCCATCACCGCGGTCAATTTCCCTCCCCGCAAGCAAAAAGAAACGCCGCAAGGCGAAGCTTAACCAACCCAAAGTAGAACTCTAAAAAATATAGATAAAGTGAAGACATTCAGCATTGGTGGAGTACATCCAGCACCAAACAAATTGTCGGAAGGCAAAGCCATCGAGACGCTTGCGCTTCCCCGGCAAGCCATATTCCCTTTGTCGCAACACATCGGCGCACCTGCCACCCCTATCGTCAAGAAAGGCGATACGGTGAAAGTGGGCACCAAGATTGCGGAAGCAGGCGGCTTTGTCTCTGCGCCCATATTCTCTTCCGTATCCGGAAAGGTGAACAAGATAGATACCGTAATCGACGCGAGCGGCTATCGGAAGCCCGCCATCTACATCGATGTGGAAGGCGACGAATGGGAACCTTCTATCGACCGCAGCCCTGAACCGGTCAAGGCGTGCGACCTTACCCCCGAAGAAATCGTAACCCGAATCAAGGAAGCCGGCATTGTGGGCATGGGCGGAGCCTGTTTCCCTACCCACGTCAAGCTCACTCCTCCGCCGGGATGCAAGGCAGAATGCGTCATCGTAAACGGAGTAGAGTGTGAACCTTACCTTACCGCCGACCACCGGCTAATGCTGGAGAAGTCCGACGAAATACTCATCGGCGTAAGCATCCTGATGAAAGCCGCTAAGGTGAGCCGCGCCTACATCGCCATCGAGAACAACAAACCCGACGCCATACGCCTGCTTTCCGAAAAAGCCTCAGCCTATACGGGCATCGAGGTAGTGCCCTTGAAAGTGAAATATCCGCAAGGAGGCGAAAAGCAACTGATTGACGCCGTTATCGGCCGCCAGGTGCCCGCTCCTCCTGCCCTGCCCATTCACGTAGGCGCCATCGTGCAAAACGTAGGCACGGTGTTCGCCATCTATGAGGCGGTGCAGAAGCACAAACCTCTTTTCGAGCGGGTAGTGACCGTCACGGGCAAATCTCTGAAAAACCCGTCGAACTTCCTGACCCGCATGGGCACACCGATGAGCCAACTGATAGAAGCCGCAGGCGGAATGCCCGAAGATACCGGCAAGGTCATCGGCGGAGGGCCGATGATGGGAAAGGCACTGATGAGCACCGAAGTCCCCGTATGCAAAGGAAGTTCGGGCATCCTGCTGATGAACGAACACGAAGCGAAACGCACGGCTCCCCAGCCTTGCATCCGGTGTGCGAAGTGTGTAAGCGTGTGTGCGATGGGACTGGAACCTTACCTGCTTGCCACCTGCTCGGCACACGGAGACTGGGACCGCGTGGAGCACGAAATGATTATGTCGTGCATCGAATGCGGCTCATGCCAGTACACGTGTCCTTCACACCGCCCGATACTCGACAACATCCGTTTAGGGAAAGGCAAGGTGGGCGCCATCATCCGGGCACGGAACGCCAAGAAATAAGAACCATACATTAATTCATTCGTTAACCATTAATAATTGTCAATCGTTATGGCAAATAAACTGATTGTATCTTTATCGCCCCACGTGCATAGCGGAGACAGCATCCAGCGCAACATGTACGGCGTGCTGATTGCGCTAATACCCGCCCTGCTCGTATCGTTCTTTGTATTCGGACTGGGGGCGCTCATCGTCACGCTCACCTCGGTCGCGGCGTGCCTCTTCTTCGAATGGGCTATCACAAAATACATTCTGAAACGTGAACAGAACACTATTATGGACGGGTCGGCGGTCATCACGGGCGTATTATTAGCATTCAACCTGCCTTCCAACCTGCCCGTATGGATTATCATCATCGGCGCGCTGGTGGCTATCGGCATCGGCAAGATGACCTTCGGCGGACTGGGCTGCAATCCTTTCAATCCCGCACTTATCGGTCGTGTGTTCCTGCTTATCTCCTTCCCCGTACAGATGACCTCGTGGCCACAGGCGGGACAATGGGGAGCTTACCTGGATGCCGAGACCGGAGCCACTCCACTGGCGTTGATGAAGCAAGCCATCAAGTCGGGAGACCCCTCTGTATTAAGCGAACTTCCCAGCAGCCTGAGCCTGCTGATAGGCATTCCGGACAGTTGCCAGATGGGAGCCGGATGCATAGGCGAAATCAGTGCCCTGGCCTTGCTCCTCGGCTTGGCATACATGCTCTGGAAGAAAATCATCACGTGGCACATCCCGGTATCCATCCTCGTCACCGTATTCGTATTTGCCGGTCTGATGCATTGGGCTAATCCTATTTATGCCTCGCCCGTGCAACACCTCTTTACCGGAGGTCTGATGCTGGGCGCCATCTTTATGGCGACCGATTATGTCACCTCGCCGATGAGCCACAAGGGCATGCTGATATACGGTGTATGCATCGGTTTCCTCACCGTGGTCATCCGTACCTTCGGAGCATATCCTGAAGGAATGTCGTTCGCCATCCTGATTATGAATGCGTTCACTCCTTTAATTAATACGTATTGTAAACCCAAACGCTACGGGGAGGTAGCTAAAAAATGAAAAAGCTGGAATCATCACTGAAGAATATGGTCCTGTCGCTGACAGGTTTTTCCATTGTTGCAGGCGGCTTGCTGGGCTGGGTCAATGCCGCTACGGTCGAACCTATCGCCCAAGCCAACGCCCAAGCGTTGAGCGATGCCATCGCCGTCGTAGTTCCGGGATTCGATAACAATCCCGCCGAAGAAGCCGAGACCATCGAACTGGAAGGCACTACCTACACCATTTATCCCGCCACAAAAGACGGAGAGCCCATCGGAGCCGCCGTAGAAGCTTCGGCAAACGGATTCGGAGGCACACTCACCGTGCTGGTAGGCTTCGACACCGAAGGAAACATCATCGACTATTCCCTGCTCAGCCATTCGGAAACACCGGGACTCGGCTCGAAAGCCGCCGACTGGTTCAAGAAAGGAGGCAAGGGAGACATTACCGGCAAGAATCCGGGCGAAAAGCCTTTGACGGTAAGCAAGGACGGAGGCGAAATAGACGCCATCACCGCCTCTACCATCACCTCGCGCGCTTTCCTGCAGGCGGTGAACAATGCCTACTCCGCCTATATGGAGGGAGAGGTAGACGCCACCAGCGGCGCATCGCCCCAACATTAATCAAGAAAGGAGAATGCTTATGAACAACTTTAAAGTACTGATAAACGGAATTGTCAAGGAGAACCCTACGTTTGTCCTCCTTTTAGGCATGTGTCCCACGCTGGGAACAACGTCTTCTGCCATCAACGGAATGGGAATGGGACTCGCCACAATGTTTGTCCTCATCTGTTCCAACTTCGCCATCTCTGCCATCAAGAACCTGGTGCCAGACATGGTGCGGATTCCTATCTTCGTCGTAGTCATCGCCTCGTTCGTCACCGTCTTGCAAATGTTGATGCAGGCCTATGTACCGGGGCTTTATGCCACATTGGGTCTGTTCATCCCCCTTATCGTGGTGAACTGCATCCTGTTGGGACGTGCCGAAGCTTTTGCCTGCAAGAATTCTCCCGTAGCTTCCCTGTTCGACGGACTGGGCATCGGGCTGGGCTTCACCATCGCCCTTACCTTGCTGGGCAGTGTACGAGAGTTGCTGGGAACAGGCAAGCTGTTCGGCATCACCATCGTACCCGAACAATACGGAATGCTGGTCTTTGTGCTGGCTCCGGGAGCTTTCATCGCCCTGGGATACCTCATCGCCATTGTCAACCGATTAAAAAAGAATTAAACTGAATCATTATGGAATATATCTTGATATTCATCACCGCCATCTTTGTGAACAACATCGTGTTGTCGCAATTCCTCGGCATCTGTCCTTTCCTGGGCGTATCGAAAAAAGTGGAGACCGCCATGGGCATGGGAGCGGCCGTAGCCTTCGTGCTGACGCTTTCCACCATCGTCACTTACGTTATCCAGAAGTTCGTGCTCGACCCCTTCGGCCTTGCCTACTTGCAAACCATCGCTTTCATTCTCGTCATCGCCGCACTGGTACAGATGGTCGAAATCATCCTGAAGAAGGTGTCTCCCGCGCTTTATCAGGCACTGGGCGTATTCCTTCCGTTGATTACCACCAACTGCTGCATCCTGGGAGTAGCCATTCTGGTCATCCAGAAAGATTTCGATTTGCTTACAGGAGTCATCTATGCCTTCTCTACTGCCCTGGGCTTTGCCCTTGCCTTGATTATCTTTGCCGGCATCCGCGAACAGCTCAGCCTGGTCAACATCCCCAAGGGAATGCAAGGGATGTCCATCGCCCTAGTCACCGCCGGACTGCTGGCCATGGCATTCATGGGCTTCTCGGGAGTAGACAAGGGACTTGCCGCACTGATGGGACTCTAAGAAGCAAGTTTTTATAGCACTAAAAAAGCTGCCTCTCCACCACGGAGAAGCAGCTTTACATTTATAGTTATAGGTGTATAAAGTTTCCTTTTATCTCATCAAACGATTATTGTTGAGCCAACTTGCCGTCTGAACCCAATACGTTGATGATTTTGTGCTTGTACATCTTTTCCATTTCGTCGCGAGCCGGACCCAGGTATTTACGCGGGTCGAATTCTGCCGGTTTTTCAGCGAATACCTTACGAACAGCAGCAGTCATAGCCAAACGAGAGTCTGAGTCGATGTTAATCTTGCAAACTGCTGATTTAGCAGCCTTACGCAATTCTTCTTCGGGGATACCGATAGCAGCTTCCAACTTGCCGCCATACTGGTTGATCATGTCTACATATTCCTGAGGAACTGAAGATGATCCGTGCAATACGATGGGGAATCCCGGGAGTTTTTCCATTACAGCGTCCAATACGTCGAATGCCAAAGGAGGAGGAACCAGACGACCAGTCTTCGGGTCTACGTGGCATTGTTCGGGTTTGAACTTGTAAGCACCGTGAGAAGTACCGATTGAGATAGCCAGCGAGTCGCAACCTGTACGGGTAGCGAAGTCGATAACTTCTTCAGGGTTGGTATAAGTGTGATGTTCAGCAGAAACTTCATCTTCTACACCAGCCAATACACCCAGTTCGCCTTCTACAGTTACATCATATTGGTGAGCATATTCAACAACTTTCTTAGTCAAAGCAACGTTTTCTTCGTAAGGCAGGTGAGAACCATCGATCATTACTGAAGAGAAACCGAGGTCTACGCAAGACTTGCAGAGTTCGAAAGAATCTCCGTGGTCGAGGTGAAGAACGATTTCAGGATGTTCGCAACCCAATTCTTTAGCGTATGCTACAGCACCTTCTGCCATGTAACGCAGCAAAGTCTGGTTTGCATAGTTACGCGCACCTTTTGAAACCTGCAAGATAACCGGAGATTTAGTTTCTACAGCAGCTTTGATGATAGCCTGCAACTGCTCCATATTATTGAAGTTGAAAGCCGGGATAGCGTATCCACCTTTAATTGCTCTGGCAAACATGTCTTTGGTGTTCACCAAGCCTAAGTCTTTGTAATTAACCATTGTTGTACGTTTTATAATTGTTAGTGAATTAATTCCACTGCAAATGTAAAAATAAAAGCGACAACATCACACATTCTCATCCAAAAAAAGCAAGCCGAATTAAGGTGTTTTATTAAAATTCACACCTTTTTTTTAAGAACTCCCAAGGATGCAAAGTAAAGGTTGCAAAACAATTCCCTGCCCGCAAGGGCTCAAAAACAAGAAACCGCCCATTGCCTTACTATATTATATAAAATAGGTATGTCCGTACACCGCCAGAACAAGGACTGTCCAAACGAAGATATACTTTACCAGCTGTTTCAATATAGATGAAACACGCAACGGATATAACTGCATCTGCCCATGAAGTATATATTCATTTCAAAGCAATGTATATCCCCTTTGACCTGCAACCGGCTGGCAAATTGCAGATAGGCATAAAAAATAATCCTAAAACGTTTTCTATTTCAAGGAAAAGCCGTATCTTTGCACCCCGAAACGAACCATTACACACGCAAAAGATACCCGAGAGGGTGTCTGGAGAGTTACAGAGTTACCAGGTATTATTTGCAAACAATAACAATAAAAGTATATACTGAAATGAAAAAAGGCATTCATCCTGAAAACTACCGTCCGGTAGTATTTAAAGACATGTCAAACGGTGACATGTTCTTGTCTCGTTCAACTTGTGCAACCAAGGACACTATCGAATTCGAAGGTGAAACTTATCCGTTGGTAAAGTTGGAAATCTCCAGCTCTTCTCACCCGTTCTATACCGGTAAATCAAAACTGGTTGATACAGCAGGACGTGTGGATAAGTTCATGAACCGTTACAAAGGCATCAAGAAGTAAGATTCACTTTTCACAACATAAGACCGGGCATTTCCTCACACAGGAAGTGCCCGGTCTTGTTTTTCAGCCTGACTTGTCAGAGTTTCCACCCTTCCGTTTCCATCTGTACAGTCCAAAGACGGTGATACAAGCCGTGTAAAGCCAACAGTTCGTCGTGAGTGCCCTCTTCGACCACTTCCCCGTGATTGAGCACCACAATGTGATCAGCATTGCAAATCGTTTTCAACCGATGGGCAATGACAATGACCGTGCGCCCACTGATCAACGAATCGATGGCTTTCTGCACCTCCACTTCATTTTCGGGGTCAAGCGATGCGGTCGCCTCATCCAATAAAATGATAGGAGCGTCTTTCAAGATAGCACGCGCTATGGAGATACGCTGTTTTTCACCGCCCGACAACGTACAACCGCCTTCGCCCACCGGTGTGTCATAGCCTTGCGGAAGCCGCATAATGAAATCATGGCAACAGGCGCGACGGGCAGCTTCTTCTATCTCGGCATCGGTGGCATCGCTGCGTCCGAAGCGGATGTTGTTGCGTACGGTATCCTGAAACAGATAAACATCCTGAAAGACCATGGATATGCGCCGCATCAGACTTTCCGGCTCTATCTCGTTCAGCGGAATGCCGTCGAGGCAAATACGCCCGTGCTGCGGGTCGTAAAAACGGGCGCAGAGCTTCATCAGCGTACTCTTACCGCTCCCCGACGGACCTACAAGCGCCGTCAGTGAATTTTTGTGCAAGGTGAGAGAAACGTCATGCAATACCTCCTTATCTTGATAGGCAAAAGAGACATGCTCTAAGGTCAAGTCACCGTCGGCGGGCGCTTCCCGATTGCCTTTCATTTCCGGTTCGTTCATCAAAGACAGAATACGCCCTCCGGCAATGGAGAAATAGCGGAACTCGGCAAAGTTGGTGAGCGCGGAAGTCAAAGGGTCGAATACACGGGAACCAACCACCAAAAACAGGACGAATGTCAGCAACGAAAGTTCGCCTCCCAGCAACAGATATGTACCGCAAAGCACCATCAGTGTAAGACCGGCACGTACCAGCGTAATGGACAATAAGACAAAAGGTCCCAACAAAGCCTCTTGCCGGATACAGGCACGGCGCAGCTCGGCAAAAGCATCCCGCAGACGGACAAATCGGTCGCCCAGCAAGTTGTAAGCCTTCATTACGCGAATGCCCTGCAAATATTCTTCCAGCCGGTTGCCCGCATTAATCTTGGCGGCAATCTGACGCCCGCTCAGCTTTTGCTGCACACCGGTACTGACCCACAGCACCAACAAGGCAAGAGGAACGGAAACAAACATGGCTACCGCCATCCGCCAGTCTATCCATACTAAAGAAAGAAAAGCCAGCAACGGCATGACCAGCGCGCCCATCAGCTGAGGCAGGTGATGCGATATGCCTGTCTCGGCCATGGTAAAGTCGGTGATAAGCATAGACGAAAGGTCGCCGGGGTCGCGTCGGGACAAAAATCCCAACGACAGCTTGCGCAAATGTTCGGCCAGAGAAATACGTCCCGACGCGCTCATTTCGTAAGCACCCCGGAAGTTGGCGCGATAAGAAGCGCGTTCGGCCAAAGCCATAAGCGCCATATATCCTGTCAATATGCCGAAAAGGCACCATAATTTAGGTGTATCCAGCGGTGTCCCGCTACCGTCGAAAGCACTGAAGAGGATACGTATAGCCTCGATGGAAAGGCAGAAAGGAACGATGTTCACCAAATTGGCCAACATCGTATAGCCAACGGGCTTGTTCAGTCGTTCCGTATGGCCGATGGTTATGTTTCGGATTGCGTTCATAAGTTTATAGTTCTTTATAATTATCACTCCTGTTATTGTTTGTTCTTGTCAAATTGCCAGTGGAATGCATGGGTATACGCGTCCCACATGTTTTTGTAGACACCCTCTGTAACGGACAGAACGGCGTGTTGTCCGGTCTGCACGATTCTTCCTTCTTTCAGCACGACAATCTGGTCTGCCGACACGATGGAAGAAAGGCGATGTGCAATGACAATGACCGTTTTATTCCGAATCAAGGACTGCAAAGCCTGCTGCATCTTGTGCTCGTTCTCCGCATCGGCAAAGGCGGTGGCCTCATCCAATACTAAAATGGGAGCATTCTTCAGGATAGCCCGTGCCACACAAACACGCTGTGCCTCGCCGCCGGAAAGATAAACTCCTCGGTCACCTATCTTCGTGTCATACCCTTGCGGAAGTCGTTCGATGAAATCATGGCACTGAGCCGCACGGGCTGCCGCCACTACCTGCTCACGAGTGGCTTGAGGCGAACCGACCGCAATGTTCTCATACAATGTATCGTAGAACAGAAACGTGTCCTGAAAGACAAAAGACACAAGGTCCATCAACTGTTCCGTGCCAATGGAGCGTATATCGATGCCGCCGATACGAATCTCGCCTTGTGTCACATCCCAAAAACGGGGAATCAGATTGGCGACCGTACTCTTGCCCGAGCCCGAAGGACCGACTATGGCCGTTATCTTTCCTTGCGGAGCCGTAAAACTGACGTTCCGCAAAGCCTCAGTACGCGTCCCTTGTTCGGTATTCTCGTAAGCGAAGCTGACGTTACGGAACGCTACGTCATAGTTCAAGGGGATTTGCGGATGTGCAGGTTCGGGCACCGGCGTCCGCTCCAGAATGTAGTCGATACGTGTCACACCTTCATCTATCTCACGCGTGCCGCCGCCAAGAAACATCAGCTTGTACACCGGTGAAGCGACTCCCGACCCCATGACTATGAAAAACAGCCACACGACAGCCGCAGCCAGACTTTGTCCGCTTCCTTCCATCAACAGGATGCCTACAGGCAGAAGAAAAGTCACAAGCGAATTGAGCAGCACCGTAAAGGCAATCATCCCGTTCTGATAGGTATCGCAACATTTCAAGGCAAAAGTCTTATAAGCCTCTATCTCGGCATGAAAGCGGCGGAACGAAAGAACACTCTGCCCGAAGATTTTCACTACAGGCATTCCGCGCACGTATTGCACCGCCGAAGCACTCATCCGCTCCTGGGCGTCATAATAAATATGCATGAACTCACGCGACTTCTTTCCCATGAAATTAGAAAACTGTAAAAACAGACTAACGATGATGACAATCAGGCAAACCAAAGCCAAACCGACGTCTAAAGTAAAGAAAATGGCAAACATCACCACTACTGTAGCCGCCACATTCACCATGTCGGGAATGGTGTGAGCGATGAACGTCTCTATTTTCTCGATATTCTGTTCCATCGTCTTCTTTATGGCACCGGTGGACGTATTCGTCAAATAGCCCAACGGCAAACGACCGATGTGTTCCGACAAACGCACGCGCAATCCGTAAAGAATACGGAAAGCCGCCACATGCGATGCCATCAGTGCAGCGTAGAGTAATATCAGTCCTGCCACCAGACCTCCGAAAGCCGTCCATCCCCAATGAATCATTCCGGCTCCGTCAACCGCCGAGACATCGCCTCCATGCGTCATCAGTTCGCTCAATATCTCATAAACGGACCAATAAGGTATCAGCATACACACGGCACTTCCAACCGACAACAGGCTTGCCAATATCAGCAGTCCTCGTCTCTGTCCCGCTATTTCCAGCAAACGGGACAATCCTTGTTTTTTCTTTGTTGTTTCCATACACTCTATATCTATTTTATCTGATTCTTGATTCGTTATCGACATGCCGCCTTCATCCTTTACGAATGCGGTCCGACATGATAAATGTCATCGGCATCTTGCCGGATGCGGTATCCCAGCAACGAGCTGAAGCGGTAACACAAGCGGGGAAACCAGCCCAGCACAAAACCGAACAGCCCCCAGCGCAGACGGAAGAACTTCATGTAATTGGCCTGGTCTATCAAGGAAAGGCGAGGTTCCCAGCCTTCCACCTCATGTCCATTGTCAATGCCCGAACGTATCTGCGCCTCATGCCCTTTCAGCGAATCAGGCTTGACACTGTGTTTCGACATCATCGTGCCACACACATCAAACCACAGTTCGCCTCCTCCGAAACGTTCCGCAATGCGGGAAACGAACTGACGCACCTGACGCTCATAGAAATACATCAGCACTCCTTCGACTACAAAGATGAAAGCCGACTCGGGATGCCTGGCTTTCAAGTCGTTCATCCACTCCACGTCCAGCAACGAAGCGGACAGATAGCGGTCTCCTTCCGGTTCGGGAATCAGTTCCCGGCGCAACTCAATCACTTCCGGCAAGTCAAGTTCGTAGAATACCGCCTGTTTCCCTTGCTTCTTCAGACGCTGGTAACGGGTATCAAGCCCACACCCGACGTTCACAACGACCACATGAGGGTGCGTATCGATGAACCGGCACACGGCACGGTCGAAATACCAGCCTCTGACTACGCAACCCACTTCACTGAGCTTCGCCCCGTCGAAACGGCTGTAATCGTAATCAATGCTCTCTACCAGCCGCTCGGCAAAGTCATCCCGTAATATTGCCTTTTCTCCTCTGCGGCTTTCTTTTGCCCGCATGTAGAGCGGAATCAACAAGGTTTCCGCCACAATGCTCTTGAATGGATGTTTCTCTTTCATCATGTTTTTTTCGTTTTTATGGTTGTTCTATCAAAGTCCTCAAAAACGAACACCTTTCCGAAAGTGTTCAAAAAAAGAGCGAGCTTATAAATTCATAAGCTCGCTCCAACCGTAGATTTCACCGGTGATGTACTCGGTGACTATCTGTTCTATTTCGTCAGGCTTTATCTTCTGCCTAAGTATTTCCTCGAATAAGGCAAACATCCACACCGTGTGCAGACGGATGACAAAATCGGATATATGAATGTTCAGTTCGGGATGCCGTGCCTTCATCCGCACCAGATACTCCTTGAACACTTGCGTGGCGCGGTCAGCATACTTTTCCTTGAAGTTTTCGAAAGAAGACCCTTGGGCATGGAAGAAGAGCAGTTCCAGTCCTCTGCGGTTCCGGCTCAGCAAATCCCGATACTCATTTACTACCAAACGGAAGTAATCCGCCGAATACATTTCGCGGATATCCATGCTCTGCCTGCCGTGATGTTCGTCAAGCATCCGCTCAATAGCCGTGACAGCCGGAGCCACAAGCTCGCTGAAAAGCGCGTCCTTTCCTGTGTAATAATTATAGATATTGCTCAGACTCACGCCCGACTTGACAGCGATGTCGCGCATCGATGCCTTGCGGAAGCCTTTCTCCAGGAAGAGACTTTCCGCTCCTTCGGCTATCTGCCGCTGTATGTCGTCTTTCAAGCGTTGCATGGTGGTACATATATAAAAAAGGTATTGCAAAGGTAGTCCGTCAGACTTTCCCTTGCAATACCTATTTTTAGTGATTTTTATTAAATGAAGAATCCGTGTTTAAAATAAAATCAAACGCAGAGACGCTGAGACGCAAAGTTTTCTATTTTGAGAAAGCAAAGCACACGAAGATTTTTTCTTATTTGAACACAGAGGCACAAAGAAATAAATTTGTTAATCTGCGTAATCCATTGAAGAAAAAAATCTGTGTAATCTGTGGTGAAAAGAAAACATCAACTGATTCTTCATTTAACCATTGTCTTTCTCCCGAATCTCCACACGGCGGATTTTTCCGCTGATGGTTTTCGGAAGTTCGTCTACAAACTCGATGACGCGCGGATACTTATAAGGAGCGGTCACACGCTTCACGTGGTCTTGCAGTTCCTTTATCAAATCGGGTCCTGCCTTTGCCTTATAATCCTTCGCCAACACGATAGTAGCCTTCACCACTTGTCCGCGAATCTCGTCGGGCACACCGGTAATGGCACATTCCACCACTGCCGGATGAGTCATCAAAGCGCTTTCCACTTCGAAAGGACCAATGCGGTAACCCGAACTCTTGATAACATCGTCGGCACGACCCACGAACCAATAATATCCGTCTTCGTCACGCCAAGCCACATCACCCGTATAATATACACCGTCGTGCCAAGCCTCGCGGGTCAACTCGGGCGCACGGTAGTATTCCTTGAACAGTCCCAAAGGTTTCCCCTTATCGGTACGGATAACGATTTGACCCTGCTCTCCGTCTTCAGCCGAACGCCCGTCGGGTTTCAGCAAGTCTATCTGATATTGCGGATTGGGCACACCCATACTTCCCGGTTTCGGTTCCATCCACGGGAAGGTAGCCAAGGTAAGGGTGGTTTCGGTCTGTCCGAAACCTTCCATCAGCCGGATGCCGGTAATCTTCAAGAAGGTTTCATAAACCGAATAATTCAACGCCTCGCCTGCCGTCGTGCAATATTCCAGCGATGACAGGTCGTACTTGCTCAAGTCCTCGCGTATCAGGAAACGATAGATGGTAGGAGGAGCACACAAGGAAGTGATATGATAATCGTGTATCTTCTTCAGAATGTCGGCAGGGGTGAACTTTTCGTGGTCGTAGACAAAGATATTCGCACCGGCTATCATCTGCCCGTAGAGTTTTCCCCACACGGCTTTTCCCCAACCGGTATCGGCGATGGTGAAGTGCAAGCTGTCTTCGTGCAGGTTGTGCCAGAAGCTTCCGGTCGAGATGTGACCCAAAGGATACGTGAAGTCATGTGCCACCATCTTCGGCTCGCCGGTAGTTCCCGATGTGAAATACATCAGCATGATGTCGTCGTTCGTATTCACTTCTGCCGGACGCACGAAAGGTGCCGCCTGCTCGATGCCTTTATGGAAATCCTCGAATCCTTCCGGATATTCCGGTCCTACACTGACCAGTTTCTCCACACTGGGCGATTCGGGCATCGCGTCAACGATATGTTTCAGGATAACCCCCTCGCCTGCAGCCACAATTAGCTTGATGGTAGCCGCCTGGCAACGGTAAACAATGTCTTTCTTGGTCAGCAAATGGGTGGCGGGAATAGCTATCGCACCTATCTTATGCAGAGCAATGATGGAAAACCAGAATTCGTACCGGCGCTTCAGAATCAGCATCACCTTGTCACCTTTTCCGATGCCTAAGCTTTGGAAATAGGAAGCGGTCATATCGGTATATTTCTTCAGGTCACCGAAAGTGAACTGAATGCACTCGCCTTTGTCGTTTGTCCAAAGCAACGCATTCTTGTCAGGGCGTTCGGCTGCCCAGGCATCTACCACGTCATATCCGAAATTGAAGTTTTCGGGAACTTTTACCTTGAAATTCTTTATGAAATCCTCCTGCGAGGAAAAACTTGTCTGACTTACAAATCTTTCTAACATTTTGCTTATGTTTTCTGTTCCACCCCAGCAGGATACACCTTTCTTAAGCCTTTCCCACAGCGGTGACTGATATTACTCCTTATTTATATATATTATTGCATTACCACTGCCAAGAATTTTACGGTCTTTCCGTCAAGTGCCAACATACCGTGTGGCTTGCTCGAATCAAAATACAGGCTGTCTCCCGGATTCAATATCAATTCCTTCCCGTTGATGTTCAACAGCAGACGTCCTTCTATCACTAAATTAAATTCTTGTCCCACGTGCGTATTGAAATACACCGGTGTCCCTTCCGGTTTTGGTTCTACTGTTACGATAAATGGGTCAGCTATCCTGTTCTTAAAACCCGAAGCCAACGATTCGTATTTATAAGCCTTCGTACGCTCTACCGAAACGCCCGTCCCTTTGCGTGTCAAGAAATAGGCTTTCATCTTCGGCTCTTCGCCAAACATTAACTCATCTAATGTCACACCATATTTGTGGGCTATACGTTGCAAAAGGCTAACCGAAAAGTCGTTTTCTCCCGATTCGAGCGCACGATAGGTTTCTGCCGGGAGATTGCAATCAGCAGCTACTTCTTCTACACTTAAATCCAAAGCGTCGCGCAAACCTCGCAAACGCTCAGCAATTTGTTTTATCTGTTCGTCCATATCTGTTATTCTGTTTATTCTTGCCAAATTTACGAAAGATTTTGATACGAGAAACCGGAAAAGCCGGAAAAGTTTTAGAAAGTAGAAATAAATCTAACCATCATAAGGTTAAACAAACTTTAAGACAAAATGAAACAAAATAACGGACAAAATGAAAGCCCCATGCGATATGCCTCTTTTAGCTATCAGTAGAAATCGGTACTTTTGTTAAATGTTATAAAACGGGAAATTTCAACTCTATAATATAATAAAAGGAAACATGAAACTACGAGTCATCTTATTAGCGACATTGTTTTTGCTGCCTGCCTTGCAAAGCATACAGGCACAAGTAGAACGGAACACCATCTACAAAGTAGGTATAGGCGATTTTAGCTATACGCCTAAAGACGAAACGCCCAATGCAGGGAATGTCTTGAAAAATATGGCTATATCCTTCGTAAAAGGGACTAATACCCATCAATTGTCCAACTATGCCGATGATGTAAGAGCCAATATACGCAAAGGATTCAGCAATGTTATCCGTTTTGAAACCATTGACGGACGGACATTCCAGGAAGAAAGGCTCAGAAACGACCGTCTTTTCTATGTAGACGGAACCATCATCAACATCAGTGCTACTACTGACGGACCTTCGCTCAAAGAAAGGAAAAGACTGAAAAACTCTTCTTTCACACCATCAACCACTATCAAAGCTACGATTAGCGTCACCGTCAACCTGAAAAACGTATCTACCGGCGTAATGGAAGACAGCCGTACCTTTAATGCCAGCGGCAGTGATGCTGCCAGCGAAGATAAAGCCGTAACACAAGCTCTAATCAATCTTTCGGGAATTATCACGGATTATTACAATCGAAAATTCCCGATCAACGCTTCGATTGTAGAACGTGGCGAAGTGAAAAAAGAAAAACAAAAAACCGTCTACATCGACTTAGGCACCGCACTGGGAGCTTATGAAGATCAGCAATTCAATATCTATTCCGTAAAAACCATTGCTGGAAAAGAAGCACGGATTGAAATCGGCCGGCTGAAAATAGAAGAAGTATTGGGTGAAGAATTAAGCCTTTGCAAAGTAACAAAAGGGGAAAAAGAAGTAAAGACAGCATTAGACAGCGGAAGCACGCTGGTAGTAACTGTCAGATAACGCAAGCTGCCCATACTATCGAATATTTCTTTAATAAACATATATTATAATGATGAAAAAACTTAGAACTTTCATTCTCTTGCTGCTGGCAGCCTGTGCAGTTATTCCGGCATCGGCACAGTGGCGTATAGGTATACAGGCTGGTTACACCCGCAATTCGCTTTCTACAAGTTCCGGCTATTTCTACGACCGCCGTTATGTGGACCTCGGCGGACTCACGGTAGGCATACCCGTGCAATATGGTTTCACCGACTGGTTTGCCGTGGGTGCGGAAGTCGATTACATCCAAAAGAACTACGGCCAACGCCGTTCCGGTTTCTATGCCCCGCTGCATGAAGACATGACCAACCATTATCTTTCCGTACCCATCTATGGCCGCTTCTCATTCGGCGGTTCGCACCTTCGCGGATTCGTTGATGCTGGTGTGTATGGTGGCGGATGGCTATCCGCCCATCGGAAGGGTACTCATTTCTCCATGTTCGGTACGCCCGATGATGACAGCTACAATGATGTCGGTTCCAGCTACCGTCTCTACTCCTACGATGAAAAGTATGAATTCGACTCCCGCCGCGACAACCGTTTCGAAGCTGGTGCACTTATTGGCATCGGTCTTGAGTATCGGTTTACGCCGGTATGGGCGTTGCAAGCCAACTTCCGCTACTACCGCAGCCTGACCGACATGCAGAAAGACTACATGAAAGAGCGGATGCCACGCTATCTTGACACCTTTGCTTTCCAACTCGGAGTAATGGTTAACTTATAATGACTTTCTCAAACGTTTACATGATGAATACAATCCTAAGAAAAGTTTTCCTTGCAGCCATAGCCGTATTGATTCTGACAGGCTGCCGTGACGATATTTTCGGAACACAGAATCCGCGCACTCAATATAATATATACAATTGGTCGCAACTCTTTGATGCCTACTGGAAAGGCATGAACAACAACTATGCCTTCTGGGACATCGACCCGACTGACTGGGATGCAGTCTACGACGAATACAAACCCCAGTTTGATGCATTATCCTCTGCCGGCTTTTCAGATTCCCTCACTAATGTGAAAGCATTCGGCATGTTTGACGAGATGACTGCCAACTTAATTGACGGACATTATAAGTGTACAATTCAGCTTCCAGGTATGAGTAGTTATATTATAAGCCCTTCTTGGGAACGAATTTATTCCCGTCCTGGATATCACGAAAGTAATGCAACTTGGTGGCAACAACTTTATGCATTGCAAAAAATGTATGCAGAGAAACGACTCTTTATCGATCCTTATTATGGAAATTGTCCTGTAAACGACACTATAACCCTAGAGTCTAACCGCTATATTTGTGGAATAATTGAAAACGACATTGTCTTTTTAAAATTCGCTCAATTCACAATATCTGCACACTTAGATACAGGTGATAACGTTGATTCCTTATTCAAATATTGCTACTATCATTATCTTGACAGTCTACCGAATATAAAAGGAGTTATCATTGATGTCAGAAGTAATGGCGGCGGCTATCTCAATGATTTATCTTTGTTACTTGGCAAATTCGTCAATGAAGACCACCTTGTGTTCTACACCCGCCAAAAGAATGGCTATGACCGCTTAGACTATACTCCGTGGATTCCGGAAATACTTGAACCGACAGAACGCAACCGTGAACTCAACGTACCGATTGTGGTATTAGCCGACATGAATTCTGTCAGCATGGCTGAAATGACAGCAATGTCAATTCTCTCTATGCCTAACGGTTGTGTCATTGGTGAACGCACACATGGAGGTATTGGACAGTTAAGTAATTCAAATGCTGCTTTTGACGATTACTATGGCGGCTATTTCTTGATTCCTGGACCATATAATAATCCATTAATGGAAGTCTACACCACCATGACCATGACCAAAGATATCAACGGCAATATTTACGAAGGCGTGGGTGTGCCTCCCACCATCGAAGAGCCTTATGATGCACAGAGTCTGGCAAACGGCGTAGACAATCAGTTGGAGCGCGCCATCGAATATATAAGAACAAGAAAATAATAATCTATTTAACACTAAAAGAACAATGAAAACAATGAAAGAACAAAGCATTTATTGGATGAAAAAAGTTAAGAACCGCTGTTTCTTATTGGCATTGGCAGTCTGCAGCATGTTGCCTTTGCTCTCTTCCTGCTCCTCGGAAGAAAACGTTACCGTTAACTTCAAGGTTAAATTCGACGGTTATCTCCCTTTAAACCCCGACTATGAACCTCTTGTAACAGCCATTTTGGATTACCAGAAAGCCAACGGGATAATAGATCGGAACATATCTATTACTAAAGAAGGAAGTGATCTGACCGATGAAGATTTCAATGAAATGAAAGAGCAGGCAATTTCACAAGTTTTCAGTGAAATGAACGAACCCGACTACGGTGAAGTGATAAGAGAAGCCGGCATCAGTATATCCGAGCCGGTCAATCTGCTACTCGTTTACGAACTAGGACCTACAGGACCTAATGGAGAAATAAGCGGAGGTACAGAGTTTACACTGGAACTTCATCTTTAACAAAGCTATGAATATCAGCAATCTGTTAATGTAAACACATGGCCCTCCGTTTGTCAAGCCTCAGACGGAGGGTCGTTTTTTTCTCCTTGAGCTTTCATGTATTGTGCCGGAGTCATGCCACACACCTTATAGAAAGCACGATAGAAAGTACTGTGACTATTGAAACTCGCCTCTTTGGATATCGCGTCGAACGACAAGTAAGGCTTTTCCTTCATCAACTTGATGGCATATTCCACACGCAGACGATTCAAATAAATGCTTACATTGTCGGCATTGGCATATTTACGGAGAATGCGGGGCAAATCATTCTTTCCGATACTGCCAAGCTCCATCAATTCATCACGGCCGAAATTAGGCTGAAGGAAAAGACGGTCTTTGATGACTGCATTTTCCAAACGCAGGAAACGTTCGTATTCTACCTTATTAATATTGTTTTCACCGGCATCGGGCTGTTCGGGCAATTGCACCGTGTTTTCCAAAAATTCCGGACTAACCGGCTGCAACACCTCATCTTTCTGACAACAAGAGTTACGCACTTCTTCCCGTTTCGCCATCAGTTCATCTATCTGCTTGACTGCGACCCGGTTTCTGCGACGCATCACGCGCAGATTATACCATATTATTCCCGAGAAAGCAATCAGAAATACCAACAACAAAGATAAGCCGCCCAACAAGAAATTACGGCGTTGCATTTCAGTCTTCGCATTGGCTATCTGCAAGTCTTTTTCATGCAAACGGAACACCGTGGCATATTCATGCGCCCGGCTTCTCTGTTCGCGACTGAAGATGCTGTCATACAACCATGTCACACGTTGCTGATAAGCATCCGCCTGCTTGTAATCCTGAAGCCCGCGGTATGCCTGCGCAAAGCGGTCCAGGATAATCCAATAACCATAATTCACTGTATCTTCACCGTATGATTTCTGAAAAGAAGCCATGTCATCCCGATTGATACGCAAAGCCTCTTCATAGCGTCCGGCTTGCAACAGATAAGGAATGATTTGACCCACCTCATCTCGCGAAGCTGCAAAGTCGGTCTGCATAAACCGCCGGTAATACCCCTCTGCTTCCTTCTTCTGCCCTGCCAACATCAGCGCGTATGCCAACTTCGAATAAGCGTAACCATACTGACTGTCAATATATCCGGGAGGAGGGCCCGGCTTTTCGCTCATCCGTGCAATCAACTTCACACGTTTTTCACCGATACCGATAGCTTCTTCCAGATGTCCTACTTCCATCAGTATTGCCATCAGTTCGCCGTACGCATACGAAAGGTCTGCCATCACCCGCACATTTTCCGAATCCTTTATCAAGTCAATTCCCTGACGATAGCATTTTAAAGCTTCATCCATGAGATTGATTTTCTTATACATCCGTCCCACATCGAAATATACAAAAGCCTCTTTCTCTGTTTTCCCCAATTGACGTGCCAAGTCGAGTGCCTCCCGACTGTAACCGAGTGCCTCCTCATTCTTTCCCTGCGTAACCAAAGAATTTATCAGTTTAGTCAACATATTCAATTTCCGGGAAGGCACCAAGCGCACCGAATCCGAAGTAAGCGCCCTGCGCACATACCTCTCATTCAATATCTGTTCACCTTTTATCTCATAACACATCGTGCGCAACATGTCTATTTCAAAAGACTGCAACCCTGGCAGATGATTTTGTTCTGCCGAATCCAGCAACTGCAAAGCATAATCAGGATGCTGTATATGAATCTTTTGTATATACGCAAAGTTTATGAGTGAATCGTGCGGTTCCGTCATCGACCAGCATCTGCCGATTCCACACAAAAAAAGGAAAAAATAAAATAATCTCATATCTTACTAAACAATAATATGCGGCAAAGATAAGAAAAATTACAATAACAATACCCCCGTAAACAAATATCCACAATCCTTTGCAATAAAAAACAAGAAACAGATACAGGAACCAGCTTCACCTGCTTGCCCTGTACCTGTTTCTTTTACGCTTAATCTAAATGCACTTAGTCTTCTACCCGTATAATCTCGCCTTCGGCACTGAGATATACCTCTATTTCATCCCATACCTCTACTTCATAGAAAGTTCCTTGAGGAGTCTCTACACACTCGCAATCATCGTCTCCCCAATAAGCGTGTTCGCCAAACCTTTCTCTCAACGCCGCTTTTACGGCATCGGGCAATTCATCCGGATATACCTCATACGTTGTGCGCAACCATTCTTCGTTAAAGTTAAACACCACGTCTTTTTCACGGCGGTCGTGTATGATTTCCACCTCGATACGGCCGTCATCGTAATCGCGTTCTTTCACGTATGCACCTGGATACCGCTCTTGCAGGAATGCTTCGATGCCTGTAGTCACTTGGGTATCTCCGCCCGAAGGAACATCGATATCCGTCGAAGGACGGCCTATCTCTTCTCCGTTTTCATTCAGATACACCTTCTTTTCACGGTCACCCCGCTCCAGTTCCACGCAATAATACACATCGGTCGTAGTCTCATAACGGTCTACATCGTCAATGCGGTAATCCGGATAATTCGCCTCAACAAATGTCCGGACCACATCGGGCGCATTCCGCCATCCGTATTCCGTCTTAGTACGCACCCACGATGAAGAAGCGTCGAACCACACTTCATGTTTCAAACCTTGATAAATGATTTCTATCTCCGTCCCGTTGCGCTCCATATCCACATCCACAATCCGTGCTCCGGGGAAATGTTGCGTAATCCAGGCATCGATGCCGGTAGCCGGAGCCTGAGGCAGATAACCGGTATAATCGTTTTCCTTACCGTCCGAGTCCACTTGCTCGTTTACCAAGACACCGCTCTCTGTATAATAAAGGTCGACTTCCACTCCTTCGTGCTTCAACTCTACCACATAAAGTTTCTCCGCACCGTTACGCTCGAGCACATCTACCCGGTCATCTACCGTCCAGTTGGCATACGCACTTTCACTGATAGCCGTCTGTATGGCTTGGGGCAGCGCAGCGTATGGAATTTCGGTTTCGGTCATGCCCCAGTTGGCATTATCCAAAGCATACCAAGCTACTGTCTCGCCATTCTCTCCGGGAAACTCTGCCACCGCATATCCATCTTTCACCGACCATTCGGCACGGGTGTTTCCATACTGGCTTTGAAAAGCATCCAACACAGCTTGTGGCACTTCCCCATTCCCGCCTGTCGGTTCATTCTCGTCATCACTACACGACACCATGAAAAGCATCCCGCTAATCAACAGTGCCCAAAAAGGCAAATACTTTCTCTTCATAATTGTCTTCTTTTTTAGGGTTATGCTCCAAAACTAACAGGCAATTCTGAAAAGATTCTGAAATTTCAGATTTTAATCAAGAAAGCATGTCAAATTATTTCCAAACACAGAGACACAAAGGCACAGAGTTTTATATGCTTATCTCTGTCAAATTAATTCTCTGTGACTCTGTGTTTCTGTGTTCAATTCCTTAAATCCTACAACTCCACTAACTAAAACTCCAAATACAAATAATCGTAATGCACCAGCGGGCGTTTCCCGTGCTTGCCCAACATCTGCCGGGCTTCTTCCGAGCTTACCCCGATACGCCCCACGCCGATTTGGTTCTCTTCCTCATCCATAATCCGGACAATATCATCTTTCTCGAAATCACCTTCGATGCGCGTTACGCCTACGGGCAGGATGCTCACCGCCTTCTTGCCTTTCACCGCCTTCGCCGCCTCAACATTCAGATGCAGTTCGCCTTTAGCGAAACCTTCGCTATGCGCTATCCATTTCTTTACGCTCGACACACCTTCGGGCGCAGGCACAAAGCGTGTGCAGACCGTATCGGCAGGACGTTCCAGCAAGTCTATCAGGATATTGTCACGCTTCCCGTTGGCAATAATCACCGTAATGCCTTCGTCCGCCACCTTGCGTGCAATCGTAGTCTTGGTAAGCATACCTCCCCGTCCGAAGCCCGACTTCTCGATCTGGATATAGTCGGAAAGGTCCTTTCCTTGCTCCACTTCCCGTATCACCGAAGTGCCGGGTTCGGAAGGCGAGCCGTTATAAATACCGTCAATATTGCTCAGGATAATCAATGCCTGCGCGTCAAGCATCGAAGCCACCAGCCCCGAAAGCTCATCGTTATCGGTAAACATCAGTTCGGTCACCGATATGGTATCGTTCTCATTGACGATGGGAATCACCCCGTTCTCCAGCATCACCTCCATGCAATGCCGCTGGTTGAGGTAATGCCGGCGTGTGCCGAAGCTTTCCTTCGTAGTCAACACCTGTCCCACAGCCATCCCATGCTCGCGGAACAATTCGTAATAACGGTTAATCAGCTTGGCTTGCCCCACGGCTGAATAGAGCTGGCGCTGGTCTACGCTATCCAGTTTGCGCGACACCTTTATCTCACTACGTCCCGAAGCCACCGCTCCCGAAGAAACCAGAATGACTTCCACACCTGCCTTGCGCAGCTCTGCCACCTGGTCGACCAATGCCGACATACGGGTCACGTCCAGTGTCCCGTCCTTACGAGCCAGCACATTGCTGCCTATCTTTACCGTTATCCGCTTGAATTGATATTCCATTTTTCAGTTTATTTTCAGCTTGTAATACGTTGTGATTCTTTCCGTTTATAAACTACAACGCCTCGACGGTTTATATGGTCAATCAAGTCTTTATTGCCTAAAGCATGATATAAGGACAAATCAACTTGATAAGGAAGCAGCAAGTCATCTATCGCCAACGATAACCGAATCAGGTCTTTTCGTGATAAGTCCTTTCCCATCAAAGTTATATCAACGTCAGAAAAAGGCTTGAAGTTACCTTTTGCGCGCGAACCATAAAGGATTGCCTGTTCGATACAGCCGTTTGCTGCAAACACGTCAAGCAAACCCTTCCATTCTTTATCTGTCAATCCGTAATGCATATATCACAATATTTTATTAGCAAGCCAAGTTTCACAAATTACAGAAACATGACTTATAATTCAACCAGTTCCGACATTTTTTCTTTAAAACGGACAAACAACGGATAATACACATGCACAATGGCTTCGTAAATTTCCTCTGCCGTTTCGGCATCATAATTATGAGAAGTCAGATTACGGTCGCCAATGGAATCCATCCACCGTTTATCCTCTATCAATCCCATACCGAAAGCCATCCGCAAAGCGTCACGCGAACCTCTTACTTCCGTATATCCTTGATACTCCGCGTAATCCTTCATCACTTTCCACGCCAATTCATGCGTATATTCAAAACGCTGTATCAAGCCCTCTTTCAACAAATAATCGACTTCCTCTTCCTTTCCTTCCTGCCGTGAAACAATCTCCACAGCCTGTTTCAGACGCTCTACAGCTTTACGGTAATTGTTGAAACGCTGTATCCAACGTATGTCATTGTCTGTTGCTTTATCCATAATTGTCTGCATTTATACCAAGACCTGTGTAGCAAATGTACGGATTTTCTTTGGAATAACTGCATAAGTAACATAACAAAATAAGTTCTTTCTTTAAGGCAATAACAGTTTCACCCTATTTCAATATAGTGAAACAAGTGTTTCACCTATAAGAAACAGTTGTTTCACCTAGCTGAAACACTTGTTTCAACTATAAGAAACTGCCTGAAACTACTGGTTGCATCAGGGAAGCAGATAAAAGACCTTGTCTGAAGAGACAGATCCAGGCAGGAAATCGGATGGGTTCATTCCTTACACAGATAGGGAATGCAAGAAAATGCAGAAACGGAACTACGGAACTCAACTTGTAATTTTCCGCAAAAAATTCTACCTTTGCGCACGAAAATATAAGTCAGATTATGGTCAAAGCAATCTTTTTCGATATAGACGGCACACTCGTCTCATTCAAGACACATACGATTCCCCAATCTACCCGTGACGCTTTGGCACAGCTCCGCGAAAAGGGAATCAAGGTATTCATTTCTACAGGACGGCCTAAGATATTGATGATGAAAGCGGTGGGCGACCTGCCTTTCGATGGCTATATCACCCTGAACGGCGTGCATTGCTTCACCTCTACCGGGCAGGACATTTACAAAGACCGTATTCCGGCAGATGATATCGAACGCCTCATCCGGTTCAACAAGCAGCGTCCGGATATCCCGTTTGTCTTTGTACACGATGATACCTGGTTCATTACTGGCGTAAACGAAGCGGTGCAGGAAGTAGCCGACCTGATTGAAATCACCATTCCTCCCGTCCGTCCCATCGAATATGCACGCGACAAGGAAATCATGCAAATCATGGGCTACTTCAAGGCAGGCGACGACGATGAAGTATTTGCCAACGTACTGAAACATTGCGAGCCGATGCGCTGGTATCCGCTCTTTGCCGACATCATCGCGCGAGGGAACAGCAAGAGCCACGGCATCGACAAGGTCATCGCACATTATGGCATCGACCTGAAAGATACCATGGCGTTCGGCGATGGCGGCAATGACATCCCTATGCTCCGTCATGCAGGCATCGGTGTGGCTATGGGCAACGCTGCCCCCGAAGTGCAGAATGCCTCCGACTTCGTAACCACCTCGGTAGACGAGGACGGCATCCTGAACGCCTTGAAGCATTTCGGCGTGTTGTGATTGTTTTCACCACAGATTACACAGATTTTTTTCTTCAATGGATTACGCAGATTAACAAATTTATTTCTCTGTGCCTCCGTGTCTCTGTGTTCGATTTTATTTGAAACGCAGATTCACGCAGATTATTCTTTTCACCACAGATTACACAGATTAAATAAATTAATTCTCTGTGCTTCCGTGTCTCTGTGTTCAAATTAAAAAGAAAATCTCCGTGCGCTTTGCTCTCTCTAAAAATAGAAAACTTTGCGTCTCAGCGCCTCTGCGTTCAATTTAATTAAACGCGGATTTGTTATTAATTTAATTAATCTGTGTAATCCGTGGTGAAAAAAATCAGCACAATGAAAGCCGTGCCAGATAATCGTAATGCTCGCCTTCCTGCACCTTTTCTACCCGGAAACCATACGGAGTGGCGTATGCCGAGAGGGTATCGAAATCGATGTAAAGCCAGTCGAACGGTTCTCCCTTTACCTTGCCATACTGCATCTGGAAATCCACTTCGCCATAATAGTCCGCCGCCAAGTCGATGAGATAGCTCCCGTCCTCGTCTTCGTACAGGTAACGGAGGTCGCTCGAGTCCATCAGTACGCATCCGCCCGGAGCCAACAGTTGTTTTACGCGCATCAGGAAAGCGTGCATGTTCTTCAGCTTGCCGATGATGCCCGAACCGTTCATCAGCATCAGGATGGTATCAAACTGCCCGGTGAAACCCATGTCAAATACATTAGTCAGACGCGCATTCAGTCCGCGTTGCTTCATCACCTCTACCGATAAAGGTGAGATGTCGATAGCCAGGCTCTCCTTGCCCAAGGTCTGCAACGCCAGCGAATGGCATCCGCTCCCCGCCCCTACATCCAGTATTCGTCCGTGTGCCAGCCGCAAGGCGGTTTGCTCCAGCAAAGGCATCTGCTCTAAGGTGCGGAACAGTTCGCTTACAGGCAACTCGTCTTCATCAAACTGGGAAGAAAATACCCGTAGCTTGCCGGCTTCCCCGGTCGTGAAATATTCGTAAATAGCCCGTCCCATCGGGTCTCTATCTTCAGTCAAATTATGTTTTCTCATGATATGATGCTAAAAGTCGGGCAAACTTACACATTTTCCGCGGAACTTACCGTAGATTATCTGACAAAATGTAAAAAAGCGGCCAGTTTCTTCACGAGACCAACCGCTTCATGGAAATAAAAACGACACTTACTATTCTTTATCCTATTCATTCCCTTCCCAAGGTATGGAAACTTCCTTTATTTCGAATCCCTGAAACTGATAAGTATCCAGCTTGAGCAGCTTAATCGTTTTCGCCTTTTTGCTGACACCTTTCAACGTAATGGTGCACTTCACGGGAATTTCAGGAGGCACGCCAACACCCAGCGAACTGATGTCTCTTCCGCTCAAAGTCACTTCATTCTCGCCAAACTCGTACAGATTTCCTTCATCGTCCCAAGCACGGCCTCTTCCGCTATTCAATCCTATTTCTTCTTCGGTGGTGTTAGTCATCGTGAATTCGATGACCAAGTTGTTTCCTCCTTCCAAGTAACTCTCCTTGTATTCCAGTTTCAACTTGCGGGTGGGCGAAAGCAGGCTGACCGAAGCCTGTTCGCCTTGCTCCGCAGCATCCGTATTGCTCTGAACAAGTTCCTGTCCACGTGTAATGGGTATATCCTTTACTTCAAAACCCTGATACTGATGTGTGTCGATAGTCAGTGTCTTGATGGAAGTAGCCTCGTCGCTTACATTCTTCAGGCGGATTAAAGCCTTGACAGGAATTTCAGGCGGCACGCCTACTCCCGTCGGGCTTACGCTTCTCCCTCCGACAGAAAAGTAGCGGTCATCAAATTCATACAGATTTCCTTGGTCATCATACGCTTTTCCACGTCCCCAGTTCAAGCCGAGTTCCTTATCGGTGGTATTGGTCATCTTCAACTGAATCACAATGTCGTGCCCTTCATCGTAACATTGCACAAACTCCAGCTTCAGGTCGCGCGTAGGAGACACGGTGCGTGTTTCCCCGTTTTCAGCCGTGGTGGTTTCTTTCCCTTCCAGCGTATTGTTGACTCCCTCCAATGCTTCGTTGGTATCGTCAAGTATCTTGTCTACTTTCTTGAAAAAGTTCTCCAGCTTGCTTTGTGCCTGCACTTCCGAAGCCATCAGGAAGAAACAAGCACAACCCATAATAATCGTTCTCGTCTTCATCTTTCTATTCTATTTTTAAGCTTGATAAAACATTGCTATTTTGTCTATAAACAATATACTATACTTTATATTGAATGTATTTTCACAAAGTAAAGCATTTATCGGAAATATTTTTGTCACCTAAAACAGTGATTTTTCTTTCGGATAGAAGAAAACCGACCCGCTTTTTTGCCGATTTCATAAAGCCATGACCTCTGACTACCGATTACAATCTATGACCATGCATGTATTTTGCAGAAATAACTATGTTGGCTAAAGTGAGTTATAATTTGCCAAATCATAAAAATATCATGCGATTTGGCAATTTATATGGATTATTTGCGCTATTTTTGTGGAAACAAAATTCAAATATTATGATAATAGGGCGAAAAGAAGAACAGAAAACATTGCTTTCTGCAGCACAGTCGGAGTATTCGGAGTTGATAGCAGTATATGGCCGTAGGCGCGTAGGTAAGACCTTTCTTATTCGTGAAACCTTTGGCTATAAGTTTACATTCCAGCATACCGGTCTGGCTAATGGCAGAATCAAAGACCAGCTGTTCAGTTTTGCCATCTCACTCCGTGATGCCGGTTACGACGATTGCCCGACACCGCAATCGTGGTTGGAGGCATTCAGCCTGTTGTCTCACTTTTTGAAAAACTCAACAGACGAGAAGAAAATTGTCTTCCTTGATGAACTTCCGTGGATGGATACTCCACGTTCAAATTTCATTTCGGCTTTTGAACATTTCTGGAATGGCTGGGCATCAGCCCGAAAGGATATAGTTTTGATTATATGCGGCTCTGCTACATCGTGGATCATCAACAAGGTGATTAACGACCATGGAGGGCTTCATAATCGTGTGACGCAGCGTATAGCCCTGCAACCCTTTACGCTGAAAGAGTGCGAAATGTTTGCCCAAAGCAAGGGGCTTGAAATAAGCCGGTACCAGATTGCCGAGTGCTATATGATATTGGGAGGCATACCGTTTTACTGGAACTTACTTGAAAAAGGACTTAGTCTTGCTCAAAATATCGACAAGTTTTTCTTTGCCAGGAATGGCAAATTGGCAAATGAGTTCAACCAACTCTATGCTTCGCTGTTTAAATCGCCTGAACAATATATAGATGTGGTAACGGCTCTTGGCAGGAAAAAGGCCGGTATGACCCGTGAAGAAATCAGAACCGCCATAGACAAGCCGAGCAATGGTGCGTTGAGTAAGGTGCTTGATGAGTTGGAGTACTGCGGATTTATAAGGAAATACAATGGTTATGGCAAAAAGACAAAGGAGGCAATCTATCAATTAATCGATAACTATACGCTCTTTTATTTCAAGTTTATTCAGCAAAACAAGAACAATGATGAGCATTTCTGGTCGGCATCTATAGATTCTGCGATGCATCGTGCGTGGAGTGGTCTGGCTTTTGAACGTCTGTGTATGGCTCATACCCGGCAAATCAAGGCGGGATTGGGTATTTCAGGCGTGTTGAGCAACATCTACTCATGGCGAAAAGAAGCGGATGAAAATGGCGAAGGGGCACAAATTGATTTGCTGATAGACCGCAATGACCAGGTGATAAATATCTGTGAAATGAAATACGCTTTGTCGGAGTTTACCATTGATGCCGAGTACGAACGTAATCTTCGTAACAAAAAGAGTGCGTTCATCGAGTCAACCCATACCCGCAAGACTGTGCATATTACAATGGTAACAACCTATGGGATTCGTCAGAACGCTCATTCGGGAATCGTACAAAGTGAGATAACATTAGAGGATTTATTCGCGTAGCGGGCAATCTTCTCCTCTCCGAACATTGATGTACTGTTACCGCCATTCAGCAAAAGCGGCCAGCCTTCATACAAAGGCCGACCGCTTCCTAGTAATAAAACAACATTTAGTATGATAAAACTGCTACGGTTATTGGACTACGGCGGTAACGTTTTCGTTATTCCATTCCCATTGCACATCCTCCCACATCGGTTGTTGTTCGGCAGTCAAATACAAAGTCAAAGGAATCGGATTAGACCCTGCATCTTGCTGATTTCCACAATAGATCCATTGCAAATTCGGATTATGAGTAATGTCCAATTCCGAAAGCTGACAACCATAACATTCTAATTGAATTAAATTCACCTTCTCACTTAAATCCAACGAAGTGATTGGAGAGTATGTAACATATAAAGACTCTAAAGCATTATTCTCTGTTATATTCAATGATTTCAAAGAACTGCCACCACACATAAGCTCCTGTAATTTCAGATTGCGACTGAAATCCAATTCTGTAATGTCATGACTGAAGGCACGCAAATATTCCAACTGGTCATTTTGACTAACATCCAATGAAGTAATCCCACAATACGCACAGTCCAAACGAACCAGATTTTTCAACTTACTTACATCCAATTTATCTATTTGTACATACAAATCCCCACAATACAACTCTTCTAACATTTCATTATTACTAGGATCTATCTTCACTGCTGTACATGAACAATACAACTTTTTTAACTTAAGATTTTGACTAACATCCAATGATGTTAAATTAGGGCAATTACTTACCTCCAATTCCTCCAAATTTGGATTTTGAGTAACATCTAACGAAGAAACCAAATTACAAGGCTCTAAACTTGACCAAGAAACAGTACTTAACGTTAACTGCTTAAGCTGAGGAAGTTTAGTCACATCAAGCTCAACAAGTTGGTTGTCACCACATAGAAGGACCTCAAGGCTATCATTACTCCCCACATTCAAACTTGTCAGTTGATTATCCACGCAACTAAGAGTAACCAAATTTGTATTTTCAGAGACATCCAATGTCTGCAATTTATTTTCTGCACATTCTAAACAAGTTAAATCCTTCAAAGAAGAAACATCCAGCGTTTGTAATCCCAAACCTGATACATATAGCTCTTTTACTTTAGTGAAATTTTCAAGTCCATCCAAATTATCTACTGCTTCATCAAAACTCAAGAACAAAGTAGTTACCTGATTAATCTTTTCTTGATTGTCCGCAACATTGACGAAACCATTATCATCCCGTTCAAAAGTCAATCCGTTCTGTTCTTCTGCCATACGAATCAACGGCAAATTCGCAATCACTCCTTCCTCGATATCTTTTTTCCAAATCAAATCACCAGTCTGGCTCTGTACCACATTAAACCAATAACGTTTGCCGGCTTCAAACCCTTCAGACAAAATTACTGAAGACGATTTGTTTCCACCTATACTGACAGATACTGCTGTCTCGGCATTGGAATTCGGGAAGAACAACAAATAGAAATCTACCGTTCTGCCGGAAGGTACGGTCAACCCACTGAATCCCAAGCTAACGGAAGGAAGAGTATTGGAAACTTGACCTGTATGTTTCTGCAAATCGAAAGCCAAAATTTTGCCAAAACAATTCAAATTCGCGTCGCTATTTAACGCAACCGTAGAAATGGCCAAGTCATCTTGGGTAGCATTGGTATACGAAATACGAGCCATCGCGCAAAGATGCTTGAATATCAGACTGGTATTTGCGCCATCCATAATCGTATCGGCATACATAAACATGCTTTGACGCATATAGTTTTTCCAATCTTCATCCGAACCATCGGTCATAGTTATCTCCGGCATAGTAAGCGTTACTGTACCACTGGCCGCATTAGCTTCCTGAGCGGGATAGACAGCAGTAACCTCCGCATCTTGCGCCAATTCCCCTTCGCCAATAAAAGTAGCTTCCGCACTGGGATTTTCTTCACTATAGCCGGAAATAGTGAAAACGCTCGGCGCATAACCGGCACTCTTATCGTACAGCGTAAAGCTATCACCATCGTTCCACATAAAGATTTCCTGGCTTTCGTCCGCATTGCCTAATTCTACTTGCGCACGGCTTTGCGGAGTATCATAACTGCCCATTACGGCACGCAACACCGTAGTACCTTCTGCTGCAGGAGTTTGCACATCTTCTATTATCTCTTCATTTTGACAAGCAGCCGTCATCAAAGCCAAAGGCAAAGCTGCCATCCATACTTTTTTTATCATATATCGTGTTTTCATAATCTCCTTATTTAATATACACCACCATTTTCAAAGTTACTTCCGTTACCGCCAGATACACTGACTACTTTATCGGATACTGTCACATTATAATTTTGATATTGCCATTGTGTTTCCCACAATTCTTTTTGAGCTTCATTAATCATCAAAAACAATTCTCGTTCGCCACCATTCGAATCTTGCTGACTTCCGCATCCAAGGTCGATCAAGGCCGTATTATTCGAAACATTCAATGCTGTCAATTGATTCTGACCGCAATATAATTGTGTTAACGCTGTATTATGTGACAAATCAAGTTCTGTCAACAAATTTCCTGGAATCCACAATGTCTGGAGTAAAGCATTTTGGCTTACATTTAATTCTTCTATTTTATTATAATCAAGAGCCAAGTAAACAAGCTTCGTATTCAGACTTACATTAATGCTTTGAAGTTCATTCGATTCGCATGACAAACGCTCCAAATTCACATTGTTGCTTACAACTAAATCCGTTAATCGATTATTACTACAATAAATAGTCCTTAAAGTTTCTGTTTCAGGCAATTTCAACTCAGTTAATGCATTGTTTGCACAAGAAAGATACTGTAATTTTGTATTAGTTGACAAATCCAACACACCATTCTCAATATTGCCACTTCTTGTCGACCTCGAATTAAAACTACCATCACAATGCAATTCAGTCAATTCTGTTAATCCGAAAACATCCAATGATGTCAAGGGATTATTCGAACAATCCAAATAAGTCAGTTTTGTTAATTCGGAAACATCCAACGATGTTAACGAATTACCAGAACAATACAATTGAGTCAGTTCTGTTAATCCGGAAACATCCAACGATGTTAACGAATTACCAGAACAATCCAAAACCTGCAAATTAGCAAAAGCTTCTATTCCCTCCAACCTTGTGATGCCGGAATTGTTCAAATAAAGAACAGTTGTATTGGAAACTACATCCGGAGTTATCGCCACGTTACCATCGTCATCCAATATATAAGACCCTAAACTATTAACAAGAGCAGTCACCAACGCCGGGTTCACATCCTTATCTATCACTTGCATCTCGTATGAAATGAGCGTTATCTGATAATGCTTGACTTCATTATTTTCATTGACATACGTAAACTTCAATGTAACTGAACTTTCGCCACTAGGAGCTGTACATTCCAAATAATCATCATTATTTTCAAAAGTCCAAGTAGTATCGGTCGGTTTATCAAAAGTCCATTCTCCTCCCTCAGTGCTATTCACTATAATTTGGAATGATTTTCCAGCTACAACATGCTGCTTCCCCTTAGAAATGACATAGGAGTTCATTCCAGCCTCTGTTTCTAAACAATAATAAAACGACAAACCTGCGCCATATTTCGGTATGGAAATTTCAGAATAATATCCAGCTTGATTTTTAAACAGAAACTCACAATAAGTTTCATACTCATAAATACTTTCCAAAACAGACCCACTCCAAATATTATTATAAACTGGCACATCTATCTGCGTCCAAGTCTTACCACCGTCTACAGACAGATACGAAGCATACTGATTATATTCATCACCTAAATCCGAGCCTAACTTTATCATCGGAGTTACTCCTGAAGACGAACTTCCCGGTGCACCGTCCTGACCATCTTCACCGTCTTCTCCATCCTTACCGCTGGCACATACCGGATTGCCATCAGCATCTTCCATCAGTTCGCCATTCAGCGTCCAATACCAACGTCCGTCTTCCCCTTCGGTCACACTGATAACAGGCGTATCGCCTTTCTCGCCATCCTTACCATTGTAGATAGTGACTTCACCTTGACGGTGAAAGTTGATGGTATAACCTATGACTTCATCACCTTCCTTCAGTTCCTCTACCGAAGTAATGTAGTCGTTCCCGTTTACGATTGCCTGCAGGGCGGCAATATTCTCATTTACAGTCTCCCGCCATTCTTCCAAGGCAGCGATACGTTCCTCCTGGCTATTGATAGCGTCCCATACTTCTGCATCATCATATTCGCAACTGCCTAAGCAGAGTGAGAAGATGCACATTGTTGCGTAGATAATTTTTTTCATATCGTATTATTTAAAATGTATTTTTGCAAAGTAAAGCATTTGTTAGGAAAGTTTTTGTCACCTAAAACAGTGATTTTTCTTTCGGGTAGAAGAAAATTACGCCGTATAAAGCAAAAATTTAAATTTAAGTAAGGTTATTCGACATAAATATATATTTTTGTGTAGATTTTTAAGATTAACCGATTTATGAGACTTATCAGGCATTTTCGATATATCTTGACAGCCATCGCCCTTACAAGCTGTTTCGTTTGGGGAAGAGCTGCCAAGGAACCTACAGATACCCTCTTGTCACGTCTCTACGACCGAGCTGCCACCCTGATGGAAGAAGGCGCATACGACTCGGCACAAGTCTGTTTCGACCAGGCTTTCGCTACCAAAGGGGTAAAAGAATCTCCTCTTTATCCGATATTGCTTAACGAACAGGGCACACTATACTTCTATGTAGGCGAACTGAGACGCTCTCTGGAAACAAAGAAAAGCGTACTTCCCTACCTGCCCGAAGTGGACGACCTGGAAAAACACGTCAGCGTGTACAACGACTTAGGAGTGCTTTACCACCGCTTCAACCGGCAGGACTCCTCGCTTTATTACTACAACAAAGCGGTGGATGCCGCACGGGCTTACGGCGACAAGAGCTGGCTGGCCAACCTGAGCCTGAACGTCGGGGTATTCAATTTCAACCTGAAGCATTACGAAAATGCCGAGCAGTGCATCGACGAAGCGTTGAAGTATGTGCTGCAAACCGACGACACACAAATGACATTCACCGTGTGGCAGGTGCGTGCTGCCATCAAAGCACAGACGGGAAAGCTGGACGAGGCAGGCGAATCAATCCGGGAAGCGTGGAAAATGGCTTGCGGTCCGGACGGAAATGCGGAATGGAAAGTGCGTTGCATTCCTGGCATATACCGCTACTTCCAGCGCAAAGGGCAGACCGACTCTATACCTTATTATATTAATATAGGAAACCAATTGCTGAAAGAGCTTCCGCCCTACAATGTAGCAGCTATCGGATTTATCCAGACACGGGCACTTGCCAACTACGAGCAGCAACGGTATGCCGAAGCACTGAAAGACTTTGTTTACCTCTATACCCATCCCACGGGCTCGGAGAAAAAATCTCTTTTCGAAAAGATGGCAATATGCTACCACCATACAGGGCAAGAGCAGAAAGCATTTGCCTATATGGACAGCGCACGCATCTGGGCCGACTCGCTGGCAAGACAGGAAATCGCCAGTCAACTGGCTGAAATGAAGGTGAAATATGAAACACAAGAAAAAGAACTGGAAATAGCCCAACTCCAACAGAAAGTGCTGACCCAGGAAGCCAACGGACTGCGGACTACTATCGCCATCCTAATAGGTTTCGTCATTATCATCTTCGTCTTATTTGTGCAACGCCAACGGCAGAAAGCTACTGAGCGAAAACTGCTCTTGATGAAACGGGAAAAAGAGCTGGAGTCGGCACAAAGCTACATCGAAGGACTGGAAGAAGAATGCCGGTACTTTGCCAAAGAACTGCACGACGGCATTGCCAACGACCTGCTTGCTCTGGAAATGAAATCGCTCAACAGCCATCATGAAGAGCTAAGCCAAACCATCAAACGCCTGCGGGAAAACGTGCGGTCTATCTCGCACGAACTGATGCCGCCCGAGTTTGAACTGCTTGGCATAGAAGAAATATTGCGCCAATATGCTGCCTCGCTTACAGAAAGTACGGAGGTCGGCATTACCTACAACCGCTTGCCGCAATCTGCCGCACTGCCTGAATTATCCGACCGGATTGCCCGTGAACTATATCGGATAACCCAGGAAATCACGATGAACATCATCAAACATACACATGCCTCGCACATCGAAATAGCTTTGGGAACTGATGCAAGCGGCAATTGCTCCCTGCAAATCACTGATAACGGGGAAGCCTGGCAGGCTGCCACTCCATATCCCAAGCAAAAAGGTATCGGACTGCGTACGGTAAACGACCGTGCCAAAGCGATTTGCGGTATCATCGACAGTTGGCGGGCAGACAATCAAAACCATTTTAGATTAACCTTTCATCCTAATTGCCATGAATGCTGAAAACTATTCCATTTTAATCGTAGACGACCATCCCATCGTAAGCAACGGACTTGCAACCCTGATCGGCAAACAAGAAAATGCCGTGTGTACAACAGCCAACACCCTCAATGAACTGGAGAGCCTTCTTGTCAGCAAGTCATTCGATTTATGCATCATGGATATGGAACTGCCGGAGACCAATGGTTTCGAGCTAATCCACCTGTTGCATAAACGCATGCCGACGTGCAACATCCTAATTTATACGATGCATGAAGAGCCGTGGATAGCAGCCAAATTGCAAGAGCCTTATATCCATCAACTCTTGTCGGGAGCCATTTCCAAACACGCCACAGCCGAAGAGATTTGTACAGCCATCCGTACCATACAGAACGGCAAGACCTATTTCGGCAAACCGTTCAGCGCCTTGCCGGCACAAACAGCCGATATACATCGCAAACGTTTCTGGGCATTGTCCGAACGTGAGAAGAAAGTGTTCGCCTACCTGACAGAAGGACTTAGCACCACAGAAATAGCCCAGCGCATGTATCTGAGCGTAAACACAATCCAGACGTACCGTGCCCGCCTGCTCGACAAAATGGATGCCAAAAACGTGGCAGAACTGGTGTGCAAGGGAAAATGGCTGCTCTAAGTCCGGCTATTCATTGCTTGCAAGAAACATTCATGCAATTTTATTGAAAAAACTTGTCTTTTTATGCATAATGTTTCCATAATATGCGTATATTTGCAGCCGATTGAAGAATAAATATACAAATGAAAAGCAAGAATAGCAGACTCGATTCCATCAAGATGATTATCTCAAGCAAAGAGATAGGCAGCCAAGGGGAACTCTTGGCGGAACTGGAAAAAGAAGGCTTCCAACTCACGCAAGCCACACTCTCACGCGACCTGAAACAACTGAAAGTGGCAAAAGCGGCAAGCATGAACGGCAACTATGTATATGTCTTGCCCAACAACACCATGTACAAACGCATGACCGACCCGCAAAGCGCTTCGGAAATGCTTCGCCACACAGGATTCGTTTCCATTGAATTTTCGGGGAACATCGCTGTCATCAAGACACGCCCCGGATATGCCAGCAGCCTTGCATACGATATAGATAACCATCAGTTCCATGAAATCATCGGCACCATTGCCGGCGATGACACCATCATGCTGGTCATGAGGGAAGGATGTACACGCACGAGCCTGAAGCAAGCTCTTGCCCATATTATAGCGAATATCAACCAATAAAAGATTTATCATACAGAAATGGACGTAAAACAAATAGACGTAATGGTAGCAGACGCTTCGCATGAAGTATACGTAGACACGATATTGGATACCATCCGTGAAGCTGCCAAAGTACGTGGCACGGGTATTGCCGAACGTACACACGAATATGTCGCAACCAAAATGAAAGAAGGCAAAGCCATCATCGCCCTGTGTGGAGATGAATTTGCAGGTTTTACCTACATCGAATCATGGGGGAACAAAGAATATGTAGCCACATCGGGCTTGATAGTCCATCCCAAATACCGCGGCTGCGGACTTGCCAAACGAATCAAACATGCTTCATTCACACTGGCACGCCTGCGATGGCCGAAAGCCAAGATATTCAGCCTCACCTCGGGAGCCGCCGTCATGAAGATGAATACAGAGCTGGGCTATGTACCGGTAACATTCAACGAGCTGACGGATGACGAAGCATTCTGGAAAGGATGCGAAGGTTGCATCAACCACGAAATCCTGATGGCAAAGAACCGTAAGTTCTGTATCTGCACCGCCATGCTATACGACCCGGCTTTGCATACGGACGACGAGCATACGAATTTTTAAAAATCAGTTGACAAGGTAACAAGTTGACGAGTTGACAAGGTAACAAGGATTAAAAACAGTTTAGCCAATGTATTCAAAACCTTGTCAACTTGTCAACTGAAACCTTGTCAACTAAAACAAAGAACAATACACTATAAAAACAAATAGCCTTATGGAAGAAAAGAAAAAAGTTGTCGTTGCTTTCAGCGGCGGGCTGGATACCTCGTTCACTGTGATGTATCTGGCTAAAGAAAAAGGATATGAAGTATATGCCGCTTGTGCCAACACAGGCGGATTCAGTGCCGAACAGTTGAAGAAAAACGAAGAAAACGCTTACAAGCTGGGAGCCGTGAAATATGTCACCCTCGACGTAACACAGGAATACTACGCCAAGAGCTTGAAGTACATGATTTTCGGAAACGTGTTGCGTAACGGCACTTATCCCATTTCGGTCAGCTCGGAACGTATCTTCCAGGCACTTGCCATTGCCCGTTATGCCAACGAAATAGGCGCACATGCCATCGCTCATGGTTCTACCGGCGCAGGCAATGACCAGGTACGTTTCGACATGACATTCCTGGTAATGGCTCCGGGCGTGGAAATCATCACCTTGACCCGTGATATGGCGCTCAGCCGTGACTATGAAATCAACTACCTGAAAGAACACGGTTTCGAAGCGGACTTCACCAAACTGAAATATTCCTACAATGTAGGTATCTGGGGCACTTCCATCTGTGGAGGTGAGATTCTGGATTCTGCCCAGGGACTGCCCGAAAGCGCTTACCTGAAACAAGTGACCAAAGAAGGCAGCGAGCAATTGAGACTGGAATTCAAGAAAGGCGAACTGTATGCCGTCAACGGAGAAGTCTTCGACGACAAAATCAAAGCCATCCAGAAAGTGGAAGAAATCGGCGCACCTTACGGCATAGGACGTGACATGCACGTAGGAGATACCATCATCGGCATCAAAGGCCGTGTAGGATTCGAAGCTGCTGCCCCGATGCTGATTATCGGCGCACACCGCTTCTTGGAAAAATATACCCTGAGCAAATGGCAACAGTATTGGAAAGACCAGGTAGCCAACTGGTATGGCATGTTCTTGCACGAAAGCCAATACCTGGAACCGGTGATGCGCGACATCGAAGCCATGCTGACCGAATCGCAACGGAATGTAAACGGTACGGCTATCCTCGAACTCCGTCCGTATTGCTTCTCTACCGTAGGCGTGGAATCGGAAGACGACCTGGTAAAGAACAAACTGGGCGAATACGGCGAAATGCAGAAAGGCTGGACAGCAGAAGACGCCAAAGGCTTCATCAAAGTATTGTCAACTCCGTTGAGAGCTTACTACGCGAACCATAAAGACGAAATGATGTAAAAACAACAACTATGGAAGATAAGAAACTCAGACGCCCACGCAACGGCAGAATGATAGCCGGCGTATGCTCGGGCATTGCCCGGTTCTTTGGTCTCGACCCTACACTGGTCCGCCTTATTTATGCATTGCTTACTGTCTTTACCGCCTTTGCAGGAGTCATCGTTTATTTATTAATGTGGATTATCGTTCCCGAAGACAACAACTGACGCTATGATAAAAGTAGGAATTATAGGAGGGGCAGGCTATACGGCAGGCGAGTTGATTCGCCTGCTGATTAACCACCCCGATGTAGAGATTCGTTTCATCAACAGTTCGAGCAATGCCGGAAATAAAATCACAGATGTTCACGAAGGATTGTATGGCGAAACCGACCTTGTATTCACCGACGAGCTTCCGCTGGACGAAGTAGATGTGGTATTCTTCTGTACGGCACACGGCGACACCCGCAAGTTTATGGAAAGCCACAACCTGCCCGAGGAACTGAAAATCATCGACCTTTCGATGGATTACCGCATAGCCAGCGAAGATCATGATTTCGTCTATGGTTTGCCGGAACTGAACCGACGCACCATCTGCCACAGCAAGCACATCGCCAATCCGGGTTGCTTTGCCACCTGCATCCAGTTGGCGTTGTTGCCCTTGGCAAAACACCTGATGCTGAAAGGAGACATTTATGTCAATGCCATCACAGGCAGTACAGGAGCCGGAGTCAAGCCTGGAGCGACCACTCACTTCAGTTGGCGCAACAACAACCTGAGCATCTACAAACCGTTCACGCATCAGCACTTGCCGGAAATCAAACAGTCGTTGAAGCAACTGCAGAACAGTTTCGACTCGGACATCAACTTCATTCCTTACCGGGGTGATTTTGCCCGGGGCATCTTCGCCACGACCATCGTAACGACCAAAGTTGAATTGCCGGAAATCGTGAAGATGTATGAAGACTACTATGCAGAAGACTCGTTTGTCCACATCGTGGAAAAGAACATCGACCTGAAGCAGGTAGTCAACACCAACAAGTGTCTGATTCATCTGGAAAAGCACGAAGACAAACTGCTCATCGTTTCTTGCATCGACAACTTGCTGAAAGGCGCCAGCGGCCAGGCGGTTCACAACATGAACCTGATGTTCAACCTGGAAGAAACCGTAGGGTTGAAGCTGAAGCCGAGCGCTTTTTAAATGAAGAATGAAGAACGAAGAATGAAGAATCTTTTTATCGAACACAGAGACGCAGAGACACAGAGGATTTTATCAAATCAACCTAAAATCCTCATCTGTTAATAACATACGCAATGAAAAAAGCTCTGTGTCTTTGTGTCTCTGTGTTCCAAATCTTTATAACAAAAAAAGAACTATGAAATTATTCGATGTATATCCTCTCTTCGACATCAACATTGTCAAGGGAAAAGGTTGCCACGTATGGGACGACAAAGGACAAGAATACCTCGACCTCTATGGAGGCCATGCCGTCATTTCCATCGGGCACGCACATCCACACTATGTGGAAATGATTAGCCAGCAAGTAGCTACGCTGGGATTTTATTCCAACTCAGTCATCAACAAGCTGCAACAGGAAGTGGCAGACCGACTGGGAGCCTTGTCGGGGTATGACGATTACCAATTGTTCTTGATTAACTCGGGAGCCGAAGCCAATGAGAATGCATTGAAGCTGGCTTCGTTCTATAACGGACGTACCCGCGTCATATCCTTCAACAAAGCCTTCCACGGTCGTACCTCACTGGCTGTAGAAGTGACTGACAATCCGAAAATCATTGCTCCCATCAATGCCAATCAACACGTCACTTACCTGCCGCTGAATGACACAGAAGCCATGAAAGCCGAACTGGCAAAAGGCGATGTCTGCGCCGTCATCATCGAAGGCATCCAAGGAGTAGGCGGCATTCAAGTGCCTGAAACCGCTTTCCTGCAAGCCTTACGCCAAGCCTGCGACGAGAACAATACATTACTGATTCTGGATGAAATCCAGTCGGGATACGGAAGAAGCGGAAAGTTCTTCGCACATCAATACAGCGGCATCCGTCCCGATATGATTACGGTAGCCAAAGGCATCGGCAACGGTTTCCCCATGGCAGGTGTACTGATTAGCCCGAAAATCAAACCGGTGTATGGTCAACTGGGCACTACATTCGGAGGGAATCACCTGGCATGCGCAGCCGCCATTGCCGTATTGGACGTCATGAAAGAAGAAAACCTGATAGACAATGCAGCCAAGGTAGGCGCTCACTTACTGGAAGAACTGAAGCACGTAAAAGGTATCAAGGAAGTTCGTGGACGTGGCTTGATGATTGGACTGGAATTTGAAGAACCGGTAAAAGAACTCCGCAGCAGATTACTCTTCAAACAGAAAGTATTTACCGGCGTAAGCGGCACCCATGTCATCCGTCTGCTTCCGCCCCTTTGCTTCAGCATGGCAGAAGCGGATGATTTCCTGAACCGCCTGCAGGCAGCACTCTAATCTGAGAAGTATTTATAAACAACAAAATGAGCGCGGATTCTCACAGCTCTTTATAAAGAAGCAATTGTGAAGAATCCGCGCTGATTGTTTTTTTATGGATCTTATATTTATCAGATTATGAGCAACGCAATACCTGACCGATACGTAAAATAGTGGTACGCTTAATACCATTCATCTGGCACAAACGGTCAATAGATACATGATACAAGCGGGAAATACGTCCCAGTGTATCGCCTTTACGAATCTTGTGATAACGGATAGATGCACTATTTTCAGTATTCGTATTTTCTTCCTCGGAAGTGACTTTCTTGCCACTCTTCAGACTTGCCAATGCCCGTGTACGCTGGTAAGGATAACGGTTGGCATTCCGGATAAACAGGTAGCTGTCTGCCACGATATCCTGTTTCGGGAAATCAAACATAAATTCCGGATTGATTACTTCACCCAGGAAGCGGGTCTCGAAATGCAAGTGCGAACCGGTAGAACGCCCGGTATTGCCACCCAAACCGATGGGATCGCCTGCTTTTACATACTCATCTTCTTTTACGATTTGTTTCGACAAGTGACCGTAGATGGTCTCCAGTCCATTGTCATGGCGGATAACGACATATTTGCCATAGCCTCGGCGCTCATATTTCACCATACGTACCTTTCCGTCGAAAGCAGCCCGAATGGTATCACCGATATAAACTTTGATGTCCAACCCATTATGCATACGACGCCAGCGCGGACCGCACTTTGAAGTAATCTTCGTATGCGTAGTGGGCATACAGAAACCGGTAAGATCGATTCGGAATGTATCAGGGATTTGTACCGTATTGCCGTAAGCGTGTACACGGTCGTTTCTCCAATTGGGATACAGACTATAGGCAGGATAAACGGCTTGCTCAGCCTTAATCTGGCGAATCAACGCCAAAGAGTCTACTGCTTTCAGCTTTCTATCGATAGGTGCCTGGCGTGCCAGCAAGTCCTGCCCCGATACATTTACACTCACCAGTGCCAATGCAGCTACCGCTACTGTTTTAATACATTTTAAAATCATTATTATGTCTCTCTTGTTTGCATGTATTCATCAGCCGGATAACTCTTATCCGACTGATGACAGCATATCATTTATAGTTAATTAATCAGCTTATTCGAGCATGATGTAAAGACATACATGCCTGCTTTTGTTCAAAAAGCGTTTCAAATATAGCTTTTTTTCTTTAACCGAGAGCCAAGGATTAACTATTTTTTATGTATTTTTATGCCATAAGCGAGGCTTTCAAGCGTATTTATGTTGCATAACATACAATACTTGTTTTCTTGATTTACATCAATAGGTCCAAAAAGGCTTTACCGTCTCTCTTTCCCGAAACTTTCCTTCGCTCCATTCGTATATGACAGGAGTCTCCCGCAAGTACGGTTTCAACTTTTCAGCCGTCTCTTTATCCATATATTCAGGAGTGGTATAAGTGACCGAAAGCGTCCGGTCTTTTTCCGACAAGCGCACTTCCTTCAGATACATATCGGCATTCAGGCGCAAGTTGTGCAACGAGTCTGCCGCCGCACCCGGAAGCACCGGATTATAGAACCTGTCTTCGGCAGGCAAGGTCAAGAAGCGTCCTGCCGGCAGTTCTTTCCATGCCGTATCATAAAAACGCACTTCGCTATCGGCTACAGGTCCTAAATACGTACGCACCACACAAACCACTTTTACTGAATCATTAATCGGCAACAATTTCATTTCTTCCCTGCTCGCCTCACTGACACGCACCAACAGATAATCGTCTGTCAGCTTCAACATCTCCGAAGTCTGGTCGAACCGGTTCTTTACCTCTGCTTTCATGTTGCTGGCAAGGAAGTCGCCGAAATCTTCCCGGTTCACTTTCGACAACAAGGGAGAAAGCGTATCGGGCAACGCAATATATAATGATTTCAAGTCTTGTGCCTGCAAAGCGATGCAGCACAAACACATCCAAAGTCCTATTATCCGTTTCATCTTTCCATTTCTTTTTTCATTCGCTAAACGCGCCAAAGATAGAAAAAACCAAGATAATGTGCAAATGTGAAAATAAACAATGTGACAATAAACAATGT
>ULRR01052229.1_pt1 | contig 75497 bp, 73 predicted proteins | sample 1955651 | NCBI WGS metagenome assembly ULRR01 (sample SAMEA4835688, study PRJEB28245) | human gut metagenome | biome: gut microbiome; material: fecal sample | place: Denmark | collected 2008
AGTTTGTTTCGGTAGTACATGTATTTTTTATTGTAAAATCATAACTGGTTGTTTCTAATCCTTCTATATCTGTTATTGGATAAGTATTCGTTAGATTAATTGAGGTTGATTCATTTGTTAAACTTATATTTAAGCAACCACTAGTGAATGTATTTGCCTGTTCTTGACTTCCTCCAATACTAAAGAATGCATAACTTACTCCTACTATGATTCCCGTTATGGCTATTAAACTTACGACTAATATTACTATTCTTTTTTTCATTGTTTTACCTCTTTTACTCGATTATATTTATATATACATTATAGCTTTATGGGGCATACTTGTCAATGTAAAAATGAGACAAGCTTGCTACAATTTTTTCAGGTGAAAAAAAATGCTTAAAGAATATCGTAAAAGAAAAAATATAAGTCAAGAAGAATTAGAAAGATTAACTAATATAGATAGAAAAACTATATTTAGGATTGAAAATGATTTAAATATGCCTTTATTAGATACTTTTGCTAAAATAGTATTGGCTTTAGATTTAACTGATGAAGAAATAGCTTTGGAAGTTAAAAAAATTATAAATAAAAACATCAAATAAATAGTAGTTTCTAAATTGCTTCCTTCATTGAATAATAATAGTATAGTTTTTTATTATGTTTTCTAGTTCATGAAAATTTCTTTACAACTATTTTTATTTTGGAAGCAACTGAATTTTCTATTAACTGCTTTACAGAATAATCTCTAAATTCAATTGCTATTATTATTTTTATCCAATTCATAAATTCCAATAATATTTTTATCATTTGTTAATATTTCCAATTCTTTTCTAGCAGTATTATTTAATTTTTCTAATCGTTGTCTTTGTGGAATATTATTATCTATCATACTAGCATTTAAAACTTCTAAATTGCTTAATACCACTAAATGAAGAATATCTGTATAATCTCTTATATTACCACTTAAATTAGGATTTTGTTCTCTCCATTCTTTTGCTGTCATCCCAAACAAGGCAACATTTATTACATCTGCTTCGTTTGCATATACAAGCATTTTTTGCTTTTCAGTTAATTTTGGTGCTATATTTTCTTTTATACTATCAGTATGTATTCTATAATTTGTTTTTGATAAACTTCTTCTAACAGACCATTCTATTTTTTCTTGATAACCTTCATTATATTTTAACCTTTTGAATTCTTTAATCAAATATAATTTAAATAAATTATCAATCCAAGAAGCAAATTCTAATGCTATATCTGAATGGGCAAATGTACCAATACTATATTTACCTTTACTATATTTCAATCCTTTGGCATTTACTCTTGTACACCATTGACTTGGCGACATTGTAAAAGATTTTTTGGGAGCTTCAGTTTTAATTTGGCTGAATTCCGCCGAATTAAAATTTTCATTGCTCAATTCCTCCCATAGTCCTAAAAATTCAATTGTATCATAATTACTCAGCCATTTTTTGATAACATCTGATGGATCACTTGGATTTTTGTATCTGGCTAAATCTGTTAAAGAAATATAGTCTTCATTATCTATTCTCATTACTCGTATTTCATTTTCATTAACATTCATAACTGCTGTAATTTGTGTTTTATTCATATTTACTTTCCTTCTATTTTACTATTCATATTATTTTATTAAGATTATTAATAAAATCTAATTCTTTTCAGTTATTTCCATTTTGAAATAACCGAATTTCTTACCAATCCTTCTTCGAGGATGTTTTTTAAATGTTTTGAGATAGCTGGTACTTGGTCGTCATACTATTGTGATAATTATATCAAATAATACATATGTTCGTCAATTGCTTGTTTTAAAAACTTCTCATTAATTTTGGGAAGTTTTATTCGCTAAATCTTTATAGTAAGCATATCTTTTTTTAGCATTTTCTACTTGTTTTGATAATAGTTCTTGAGCTAGATCTTGATCTTTAATTTTTAAAGCATTATATCTAACTTCATTATCTAAAAATTCTTCATATTTATCAAAATTTGGTTCTTTATTATCCATATATAATTTTTCTTCCAAAGGATTATAATGCATTAGTAAAGTATAACCTACTTCGCTAGCTAGCCGCTCTTCTTCAACCGCGTGAGACATTCCAGTTTTAATGCCTTGCTCAATACATGGAGAATAAGCAATAATGATTGCTGGTCCATTATGTTCCATAGCTTCTTTCATTATTTTGATCGCATGCATCATATTAGCACCTAAACTTATACTTGCTACATAACAATTTGGATATGACATAGCAATTTTAAATAAATCTTTTTTGGCAGTTTTTTTACCAAAATCAGCAAACTCTGCTACAGCTCCTAGTTTACTTGATTTACTTGCTTGACCTCCTGTGTTGGAATATACCTCTGTATCTAGTACTAATATTTTAATATTTTCATTCGTAGATAGTACATGATCTAAACCGCCAAAGCCAATATCATAAGCCCATCCATCACCACCTATTGCTAAGACTGTTCTAGCTGGTATATAATTTAATAGTCCTTTTAATTTTGAAGGTATTTCTAAATTTGATAGCTTATTTTTAATGTCCATAGTAATTTTAAAATCATCAGAATTATTTAGAAATTCTACAAATAAATTCTTTACTTCATTATTTACATTATCTAATTCATTTTTCATAATGTTGATGATTAAGTTTCTTTTATTTTGATAAGATAAATGCATTCCTAAAGCAAATTCAGCATTATCTTCAAATAAAGAATTGGCCCAAGGAATGGTATATGGAGTTGTTGGAACACTTCCACCATAAATACTTGAACAACCTGTTGCATTAGCAATTACTAATTCATCTCCATATAACCTTGTAATTAAATTAATATAAGGAGTTTCTCCACAGCCAGCACAAGCTCCACTAAATTCAAATCTAGGTTTGCATAAACTAGATCCCACTATAGTAAATTTATTTAAAATTTCAGGATTTTCATAATTATTAAAGTATTCATTTACTTTGTTTTGTTGTTCTAAATCAGCTGGACCAAATTCCAAAGCTTTTTTACCATTTTTACCAGGGCATTCATTAATACATAAACCACATTCCGTACAATCTACTTCACTTACTAGTACTTGATAAGTGTATTCTTTATTAGCTAATAATGGAAGTCCTTCTTTTTCTTTAGTTACAAACGTCCTTATTACCGCATGAGGACAAACAAAACTACAGCGACCACACATGATACAGTTTTCTTTGATCCATTTAGGAGCCATATTATTTACATGTCTTTTTTCATTTTTACTTAATCCTGATGGGAAAGTTCCAGTTTTTAAACTTATCACATCTCTAACTGTTAGTTCATCACCAAGTCTTCTATTAATTTTACTAAAAATATCAATATTTGAATCAACAAGTTTGTTAGTTACCTCTGCTATTTGGATTTCTTTTAAATTTGATAATGCTTCTTTTATAGCAGAAATATTACTATTAATAATATTTTCCCCTTTTGTTTTAAAACTTATATTTATACTATCTTTTAGCAATTCATAAGCATTGGGAATCTCTAATTTATTTAAAATAATCATTTCTATGATTTTACTAATTTTTCCTTTTATTCCATTTTTAAGAGCTATTTCATCAGCATTTATAGTTATTATTTTAACGTTTTTATTTTTAATAATTTCCATATCTTCTAAGCTAAATAGCTCATTTACTTCTGATTCATTTTTATTTGTGTTAATGATTATGATACCATTTTGAGTAATATCCTTAATCATACTCATTTTTCTAAAATATTCATCTTTGGTTACTACAATTAAACTAGGATTGGTAACATAAAAAGGTGCATTTATTTCATGATCACTAATTCTTAAATTACTTACCGTTACTCCTCCACTTTTTTTAGAATCATAAGAAAAATAACCATTAACATATTTATTATTTTTTCCCATTATTTTTAAGATATCTTTAGAGGCACTAACACAACCATCTGAACCAAAACCATAAATTAAAATTTCTTTAGCATCTAATGTTATTTTATATTCTTCTTTAGGTAAACTAGTAAAAGTTAAATCATCAGTTATTCCTATTGTAAAATTATTTTTAGGATTTTCTTTTAACATAGTATAAATACTTTTAATATCTGCAGGAGTTGTATTTTTACTCGATAAACCAAAACGTCCTCCTACAATATTTATTTTTTTATCTTTTAGAGCATTTACAATATCTAAATATAGTGGTTCGCCATTTGCTCCCGCTTCCTTGGTTCGATCTAAAACGGCAATATTCTCTACAGTTTTTGGCAAAACATTTAATAAATATTTAGGACTAAATGGACGATATAAATGTACTGTTATTAATCCAATTTTTTCTTTCTTTTTTAATTCTTCATCAATTACTAATTTAATCGTATCTGTAATACTTCCCATAGCAATAATAATGTTTTTGGCTTCTTTATCCCCATAAAATTCAAATGGTTTATAATTTGTTTGCATAATTGCATTTATCTTTTCCATATATTCATTTACAATATCTGGTAATTGATTATAATCAGAATTTCTAGCTTCTTGAGTTTGAAAGAAAATATCTTCATTCATACTCATTCCCTTTTGAATATTTGATCCTACATTTAATGATTTATTTTTAAATTCCTCAATTTTATCCCAAGGAATGATTTCTTTTAGTTGATCAGTCGATAACTCTTTAATACTACTAATTTCATGACTTGTTCTAAAGCCATCAAAAAAATGGATAAAAGGAATACTTCCTTTTATTGCTGATAAATGAGCTACAGCTGCTAAATTTTGAGCATCATAAACATTTGAAGATGCTAATATAGCAAAACCAGTTGCTCTTGTTGCATAAATATCACTATGATCACCAAATATTGATAATGCATTGGTAGCAATGGTTCTTGCTGCAACATGAATGACACCTGGTAACATTTCTCCTGCTATTTTATACATATTAGGAATCATCAATAACAAACCTTGACTAGCAGTAAAAGTTGATGCCAATGAACCACTAATTAAAGCTCCGTGGAAAGTACCAGCAGCTCCTGCTTCACTTTGCATTTCAATTAATTTAACTGGGCTATCAAATAAATTCAATTTATGATGACTTAATAAATCTATATTAGACGCCATTGGACTTGAAGGTGTAATTGGATATATACTTGATATTTCACTAAAGAAATATGCTATATCACTACATGCCTTATTTCCATCACATATTTTCATTCGTTATCACCTTTTTTATTATAGCATGAATTTAAAGAAAATATATAAAAATTCCTAACAGAAATGTAAAAAAGCTACTTTTTTTGTAGCTTTAATACTCTTATTTGGGACATATGAGGAATGTGAGGAGATTCTATCAAAAGTGTTTTATCTTCGGCAATATTTCTTTGAAGTTCTATTTTTCTTTCCAATCTTTTTTTCCTTTTTTGAGATATATCTTGTTTATAAAGAACATCTTTTAATAGCGAATCTAATTGTTCAGTTTCTTTAGTAATGGTTTCAATTTCTTTATTAGTCTTTTTTATCTCTTTGCTCATAAGATATGCTAATAAAAGTTCTATCACTACTAAATAAGAAGATGAAATGAAAAATAACCCTGCTGATAACAATATCAAAATTAAAGCAAATTTATTTACTTTATTTGATTTATTTAGGCTAATAATTACACTCATTTCTAAATTTTTATTAAAGGTTATTATCTCTTCTAATTCTTTTAATTTTTTTGCTATAATATCATATTTTTCTAAAGTTAAATCTTCACTATATATTTGATCGTGAATCTCATCTATCTTTACATTTATAGAATCTAACACTCTTTCTAAATTCATTTTCATCACCTAGATTGATATTATATCATACTTTTTTCTTTAGTGATATTTTATTTGATATTAAAATTAAAAAGAGATTAAAATTTTTAAATCTGTTGGCAAACACTATTAAATTTATATGTATTAATTACTTTATATTCTAATTTATTATTATTTATCGTGTATACTCTTTCTTCTAAAGTTCCACCTGAACCATTTGTATTAATTTTAGGAAATAAGAAATATATTTGATTATTTTCAACTTTTGTATATTGTTCATTTCCATCAATCGTGCTTACTTTTTTGAATGTTCTTTCATATAAAGGTGAATGATCTTTATATTCACAAGGAATATTGCCAATAAAATTATTGATAATAAAGCCATCATAACTTGTATAATCTGGACTTTCTTTTTGAGAAATTATGTTTTTACTAATTAATTCTAAATTATCATTATATAAATATAAATTTGATCTGCTATATCCATCTAAAGCATCAATATCTATAGTCTGAACTAATAAATAACTTTTATTATCTCTTCCTTTTATTATGCTAAAATTTTCTTCATTAAAAATATTTTCGATATTTTTTTCATTAAAGATACTTTCTTTTGTATATTTCTCTTCACCTAAATTATTATTATAACCCATTACCACTAATTTATTATCATTCAAATTACCTATTATTTCATGAATATCATTATTATAAGCTTCATCTGATTGATAATTATATTTAATATTAATGTCATTAACTTTATTATTTAATACTATTTCATACTCTTGAATAATTGTATTATCCTCTTGATAGGTATTCTTTAGTGTTACACTATCTTTTAAGACAGGTTCTTCAACATCTTGTTCATTATTACTATTGTTGTTTAGTTCTTCTTTCGGTTCTGTTTTATTATTGTTTGTTGCAATCATGTATGTAATGCCACAAGCAATTACGACAATTAAAATTATTCCTAATACTAAATAAATATACTTTTCTGTCTTTTTCATATAAACACAGCCTTTTCTATTACTATTCTAACATATTTCTTATCAATCTCATGATTATTGCTTATACAATAATATTAATTTTACGTCTATTTAACAAAAAAGATTAGAACTCTCTAATCTCTTCCTTTTACATTATGATATATATCTGTAACATCTTCTATTTCATCTAACATTTTATATAGCTTATCAAAAGTTTCTAAATCTTCACTATTTAATTCGACTTCATTTTTCGCAAACATACCAACTTCATCTAATTCATATTCTACATTTGGCTCTATTTTTTCTATACAGTCTTTTGTATTATTCATATCATTTGGATGAACACTAATAGTTAATTCACCTTCAATATTTTCAAACTCTATTGGTTCAATTCCAGCTTCTAATAAGCTTTCAAAAATCTCTTCTTCTTTATCTGTTTTAAAAGAAAGTACTGCTAAATAATCATAATTGTAAGCTACAGAATTCGTTACTCCTAAACTCTTATGAACTTTATTAAAAGCTGCTCGAACATTTCCTACTGTTCTATTTACATTATCAGTTAATGTTTTAATTATAAGTGTTGAAGCTCCAGGTCCAAATCCTTCATAAATCACTTCATGATAATCTTCGCCACCTACTCCTTTGGCCTTTTCTATCGCTCTATTTATAATATCACTTGGTACTTGAGCTTTTTTGGCTTTTTCAACAATTCTTTTTAAAAAGATATTACTTTCAACTTCAGGTACTCCTTTTTTAGCTGCTAAATAGATTTCTTTAGCAAATGTTGAATATTTTTTTGCTTTTATAGCTCCTGTTTTTTGTATACTTGCTTTTCTTACTTCATAAGCACGTCCCATAAAATCGCCTCCAAACGCTTTAAAATTATATCACTTTCAAATATCTTATGTCTAGTCTTAAAGATAAGTTCTTAGCTTTCTTACATAATTATAAACAAAATGATTTTTTTCTTTATATTCTTTTTTTAACTTTTTTATTATTTGTTTGATATTATATATTTTATAATAATTTATTTCTTCCTTCATCATAATATATTCTATAGCTTTTATAGTAGTATCTTTATAATTTTTACCATTTAGAAAATATTTTACTCTTTTATATTCATATTTAGGTACTCTACGGTTAAGCCATTTAAAATATTTTCTACTTTTATTTTTAAATACATACTGCTCTCCATCTAGTCCCTTTAAAACTCTTAGGGTATCATAATAGCCCATTTTTATGTTTTCATCTATTCTCTTAGGATCTAAATCTAATACACCACCTAGACTCCTTTTAGGCTCTATTACAACTACATCAGCATCTTCATCATATTTTCTTTGAATTCCTACTCCATGTATTTTTATTAAATAAACTTTTTCATATCCTTTTTTAAGTAGCATATTTACTGGTCCTACATCATAGAACCCACCATCTAAATAGTATTGATCGTCTATTAGTTTTTCCATTTTAAAAATAGGAAGAAAAGAGCTTGCAATAATATAATCTTTTATTTTATCTTTCTTCATATCATTTTTAAACAAATATAGTGGTTTTAAATCTTTTAACCGAACAGTTACTAAGCCAAAATCTATTTTACTTCTTAATAAATCATCTACATTTAGTTCCTGATCAATTAATTTTTTTACTCCTGTTAACTCTATTCCTTTATTTTGAATAATATTAATAAAATTTAGTAATGATGTTTTTAAATATTGAAGATTTATTTTTTTACTATTTACTGCTTCTACATATTCTTTTGAAAAGCCAAAAATACTTCCCATATTGCTATTACGCCATATTCTTGGGAGTTCACTTCCTTTTCCACTTGCTATAATAGAAGCATTTAATGCTCCTATACTTGTTCCACATACTCCATCTATTTTAATCTTACATTCTAAAAAAGCTATATAAGCCCCTGCTTGATATGATCCTCTAACACCCCCACCTTCTAGTGCTAAACCTATCATTTCTTTTTACCATTTTGGAATAACTTAGAAGGGCTTTTTAATATTTTAGTAATGCTTCCACGGTGTTTACGATTTAAAAACCAAACAATAGGTTTTGCTAAAATAACAAACACTTTTCTTCCCTTTACTTGCCTCTTTAATCGCATGTAAAAAGATGATAAAGAATCACTCCTAAATTCTAAAAGATTTTCTAAATTATCACTATCTTCATATACATGACCATAAAAATTTTTATCCACAAATAGGGTACTCAATATATATTTTATATTTAATCCATATATTTTTAAAACATTTATTAATATATTACGATAAGTATCTGTAGTAGAAGATCCTCCTCCACCATTCCAGATTTTATGATTTAATTCTTTAGTATGATTTAGAGCATTTACAAATAAATATCCTGCATCATTATCTGTTATAGCTTCTACTTTTGTATCTAATTTTACATTATACATAAATGATCCAGTTTTAGGATTGGTTAAAACAAGAGGTAATCTTATAATCGTATAGTTCTTTACTTTTTCAGCTATTCTCTTTTCTATTTTAAATTTTGTTTTACTATAATAATCTAAAGGGGTTAACTGAGGTTTCGTAGATATGTTACATACATCTATAGGACCATAAATGGTTGTAGATGATGCAAAAATTAAATAAGCATTTGGATTATACATATTCATTGCTTTTATTAAATTTTCAGTACCTCGATAATCCACCATTTCACAAATATTTTTTTTAATATCAGCAATTGGAGGCATAATACCCGCTAAATGAATAATATAATCATGATCTCTTACTAAAGCATCCATTAAAACAGTGTCATTCATGTCTGCATATATTAAATTAATTCGACGACGATATCTTTTTAATCTTTTGATATTATTTTTATTTCTTAAATCTAAAGCAGTAATTTCATATTTTCCTTCACTTAATAAGTATTTTATTACATTTATACCAACTGATCCTCCTGCTCCTGTTATTAATACTTTTTTCAATTTAATCACTTCCTTATATCAATATCGATAAAATAATTATTATAATTCCTGTTATTAAACCGATCATTGTTTCTTTCTTTTTTATATTTCCTACTAATTCTGGTAATAACTCCATTATTAATATATAAAGCAACATTCCTAAAGTTATAATACTAATAATTGCTAAAACTAAAGATGATATATCTCCTATTAATAAGAAAATAAAGCCTCCAATAAAACTAGATAACGTTAAGCTTAAAACAAGTAATTTGTTTTTTTTAATATCTATTGAACTAAATATTGTTGTTCCAAGAGGAATATTATGTAAAGCAACCGAAAGACAAATCATTGCCCCCATTTGAAAATCATTTAAAGTCATTCCCGCTATAGCAAATCCTTCTAACAAATTGTGTAATATTAAACTTATTAGAGTTAATGTCCCTATATGTTTCATATGAGATATATGTTCTTTTTTATCTACTTCATCATCATGATGTTCATGATGATGATCTGGAATAAAGAAATCTAATATTTTTAATAAAAGCATTCCTAATACTCCAAAAATTAATATAACAAGTATTTTAAAGCCTATATCATACTCTTCTAATAATTCCAATATTTCAGGAGCTAAATCCATTACTAATAAATTAATTATGATTACTACTGCTAAAGCAATACTAAAAGCATTTAATTTATCTTTATTTTTTACTTTTAAAGATATTAGACCTCCTATTAAGAAAAATAAACCCACTATTAAAGTTAGAATGAGTCCAAAATATTGTTCCATATATAACACCCATTCTAATTATACCTTTATTTAACAATTTAGGCAAATAATTTCGTAAAGAAAAACTATGTTTATAAATAAACATAGTCTTGGTATGGAAGTAGAAGTTAAAAATACTGCTATTAACTTCTACTTCATTAGTATATCATACTTTTTTAAAATATACAATATACTAAATTATTATTTTTACATTTTTTACCAATTAAAGATATCACTGTAGTTATTGGAATTGTCAGTAATCTCATCTATAATTCCATCTGCAAATGTTGCTGCTACAATCATAAAAGCTACACATATCATTATGACCCAAAGTGAGATTAAGCCAGTAATTGCGTAACTTCTTCTATCATCTTTGATTTTTGTTTCAGAATTAAATCCAAAAATGAAGTTAAAGAAGCAGAATACTCCTATAATTAGAGTGGCAATTGTTCCTAATACGGTTAATAATTTTACATTTAGTAATAAAATTATTGCCATTCCTAAGTAAGCAAATATCATTGGCGCATTACTTGTAATATAAAGATTAAAAGATTTCTTAAAGTTAAAATTATTATTTTTCGTAATTTTTGCTATAATTATAGCTGCTACTACTGGTAAAATAGCCATGATTGCATAAATGATTATTCCATAAATAAATATTTGAAAATATGGAACATCTATAGTTGTAGCACCCCATAAACTATCTTCAACATTTCTAGCAGTTGAGGCAAATATTGCCATTAAATAGAAAGCAAAAGATATTGCTAAAATAATAGTTAAAATAACACTTTTATTACTTCTTTTATTATTTGCTTCTTCACTAACTGTTGTTGTTGGTTTTTTAAATACATTTAAAATTGTATTCCAAAGATCTTTTCCTGTATTAACAATTACATCTGTGTTAACAATTGCTTCTGGATTAGAAGAATTCTCACCCTCAGCACTACATGAGCACACTTCCCCTTCTTTAAGCTCTTTTCCACATTTGGTACAAAATCTTTTTTCTACTTTTACTTCTTCAATTGGTTCTTTTTTCTTAGAAGTAGTTTTCTTCGTTGTTTCTTTTTTTTCTTCAGCCATTTTACTCACACTCCTTTTTCCTATTTATATAAATATGGCTCAACTAAATAAATATAAAAATTTGCCCATCCATCTGGTTCACTTTTTGTTATAAATTCAATTTTTAAATCATCTACATCTGTAACATCAATATTTATTTCTGTTTTAATTTCATTTGTTTTTGTAATTTCACCTGAACGATATAACTCTTTTCCATCTCCATAAATTATAATTTCACCTTTAAAGTCAGCATCCCAATCTGTTCCTTTTACGATAGTTGTTTTAAAAGTTTTATACTCATTATTTAAGCGGTATACTCTGCTTACCGTTTTTCCTTTAAAACTAAAGCTTATATAGCTATCATATTCTTGATCATGAATGGTAATTTTGTATGATGAATCATTACTGCCACTTGTAGAAGATACAAGATATTTATCTGTCAAATTATCTGGCAGTTTTTCTTCGTAATTTTCTTTTAATTCTTCTAATTCTTTATACGTATCACTATCACGATCTAAAACTTTCATTGATTTATTAATCATTTCCATTACTTCATTTGTTTTTAAATTTTTATCTAGTTCTTCTGCTAAAGACTTTGTATACTCTACTACTTTATTAGTTGCATCTTCATATAAAGTTATATATTCCTCTGTAGTGCTTAAATCAATACTATCTTTATTTTTATTATTTTTTAAATATTCTACTACTTCAATATAAGCATTTAACTTTTCTTCTGTTTTAGTATCTTCTTTAAAATTAGTTAACTCTTTTATTTTACTTTCTAGTTCTTCAATTTCATCTTTTAAGTAGTTACTTACAAATTCTTTGGCTTCTTTATAATAGGAATCATCCTCTATTACTAAATTATAGTATGAATATTTATCAGCATCATTATTTGCTTCTTGTGCTTTAAAATAATTTTCTTTAGATGTATATAAAGAACGCAATTCATCACAATATTTATAGTAATCTTCATATGTAAGTACATATTCTAAACCGTTAAAATAACTATAGATTTCACTTAAAATATTGTAAATTTTGGTGTATTTTATTTTTAATTCTTCTTGATCTTTGTAGGATTTATTAAAATTTTTAACCCAATTATTTAATGTTTTTTCAATTTGTTTAGATATGCTTTCTAAAGTATCTTCTTTGCCTTTATTATTTCTTAAAATATCCCCTATTTTAATTAGTTCATCATTTTTATAATTTTCTTTGTAATTATTGTAATAACTTGCTAAGTAGTCTTCTACTTTTTTGACAGGATTACTTAATAAAATTGTTAAAGTAATAATTGTTATGATAATTAATAAAAAAGCAACTCCTATTCCAATTTTCACTTTTTTAGGAATTTTTTTTATTTTATCTTTTAAACTACTTTTATTTTTGGGCTTTGAGCTTTTTTTATTTTCTGTTGGCTCTAATTTGTTTCCACAACTTGCGCAGAATTTAGCACCTTCCTCATTCTTGGTACCACACTTACTACACAACATAAATTCACTCCTTACTTTTCTCTAACTAAAGATATTTTACAATATTTTTGACATAAAATAAATACTTTTTTTGATTAATTTAGCTTTTTTTCAATAAGTTCACAATTCTTTTTAATTCTATCATTTCTAGGTGCTAATTCTAAAGCTTTTTGCATATATAACAAACTCTTAGGATATAATTTTAAATTATAGCAAACAAGTCCCATTAATTCATAAATGTATTCATTCCAAGCGAAGGCTTCATTTATATAGATTGGTGGCTTTTCTTTAATTAAAAAAGCACTTTCTAATAATTCATAGGCTTCTAAATAGCGAGATTCATTTAAATATAGCTGAGATAGTTCTACATATCCTTCTCTTAAATAGGAAGCTTCTTTTATCGCATTTTTATACCACATTTCTGCTTCTTTGGGTCTATTTAGTCCTATATAACATCTAGCAATAAAACGCATAGAAGCAGATCTTTCAGCATCCCAAGTTGAAGTTTTTAAATTTAAATGTTTTAATAGGGTATCAATTCCTTCATTCCAACGACCATAATACATATATTCTCTTCCTAAATAATGCATATTTCTATCATCTGTTGGATCTTCTTTTACACTCATTTCTAATAGATTTAAATAATTACTGCGAGATTTTTCTTTATCTGGATAATGATTTAAAATAATGTCTTTTTGTATTACTTCTTTTTCTAATTCTTCGGTATATAATACTTCATGTACAGGATGCTTCCATGTATATCCTTCTCTTTTATGAATTTGATTTAACAAGAATGTTGTAGCGGGCTTTCCATATTCATCAAAACTCCAATTATAAGTATATTTTACTCTACTTGTATCCTCTTTCCATATTTCTTCTAATTTCATTCGCCATCCAGGACTAAATACTTCATCTAAATCTGTACACACACATATATCTGTATCTTTTGGTAGCATTTCTAAAGATATATTTCGGGCTGTATCAAATCGCCACGGATTGATAATTTCCTTTTTTACTTTTACACCTAATTTTTCTAATAACTCTACACTATTATCGGTGGATCCAGTATCTAATACGTAAATTTTATCAGCTTCTTTCATAGAATTAACCCATCTTTCTATGAATTTTTCTTCATTTTTACAGATAGCATAAACACATACCTTATATTTTCCCATATTATCACCTATTAATTTATATGCTTTTTAAAGACAATTATCATTATTTTTCTTTTTACATATAATATTACTAAAGGAGTTATTATGGATAATATAAAAAAAGCACAAAAGAAAATTGATTGCTATAAAAAAAAGCACTCTCATGAATGTTGTTATTGCTCTAGCCAATATGTTATTGGACCTACGGGTCCTACTGGGCCTCAAGGACCTGCTGGTTCTTTAGGATCTATAACAGTTGGCTCAACAATTACTGGAGATCCTGGCACTCCTGCTCTTGTTAGAAATATCGGGGATAATGTTAATGTAATTTTAGAATTTGTTATTCCACGCGGTAATGATGGTAATGATGGGGAACAAGGTCCAACAGGTATTCAAGGAGAACAAGGCTTTGCTGGTGAAGTTGGTCCTATTGGACCTACGGGTCCTACGGGTGCTACAGGGCCAACAGGTATTGCTGGTAGTATTGGTGCCACGGGACCTACTGGTCCCACTGGGCCTCAAGGACCTATAGGATCTTTTAAGCCAGCTTATGGAGGGTTAAGGAATTCTACTGTTCAACTTGTATTTTTTAATACACCAGATGCTTATATTCCTTTAAAATTAAATACTTACCTTCCTTCTAATAATGTGGATTATGATAATAATACTATTATTATTCGTGAGGATGGAGATTATGAAATCTTTTATAATGTTTTAATTAATACGAATCGAGCTGTTGATATCGGTATAGCTGTTAGAAATATGGATACTCCAATTGTAGAAACTATTGGAACTCAAACTTTAGCTATTGACTCTACAACTTCTATAGCATATGATGGGCGTCTTTCTGGAAGTACAATTGTATCTTTAAAGACTGGTGATATTTTAGATTTAGCTATTCGAATAATTAGAACATTACCAACGGGATTGGATACAATTGTTAATAATAATATTAACTGCACTTTAACTGTTAAAAAATTAAATTAATTTATAATTTTTAAATGAATAAACCCCATTTTTAAATATAAAACGGGGTTTTATGATGAATTGCTTTTTATTTTAACTCATCTATATTATTATCAAAGTCTTTATCTATTAAAAATTCATGTATAATTTCTTCTTCATTTTCCATATATATTTCTTCTATACGATCAACACGACATTTTTCAGAAATTAATATTGATTCTACTTTCTTAACAGCATCTTCTAAATGGTCATTTACAACTATATAGTTATATTTGTTTACTTCATTAATTTCATTATAAGCGACTTTAAAGCGATTAATTATTTGCTCTTTGGTTTCTGTTCCGCGAGATTTGATTCTTTTTTTTACTTCTTCCATTGATGGTGCCATAATAAATATTAAAATTGTTTTAGGATATTGTTTTTTTATTTGTTTTGCTCCTTCTACATCAATTTCTAGAATAACATCTTTTCCCCGCTCTAATAAATTCTTGACTTCTTTTTTAGGTGTACCATAATATTTATTATACTGAACTTTGGCATATTCTAAAAACATATTATTTTGGATCATTTCTTCAAACTTTTGATCCGTTACAAAATAATAGTCTTTTCCATCTATTTCATTTATTCTTTTTTCTCTAGATGTATATGAGATTGATAAGTTTAAATTGGGATTTCTTTCTATTAATTTCTTAATAATCGTTCCTTTTCCTGCACAAGTTGTTCCTGATATTACAATTAATTCTCCATAAGTTTTAGTTTTTATCATAAAGTTCTCCTTTTTATATATTATGAATGATTATATCATTATTTTTACTATTTGAAAATATTTTTAATTGATGAAATGTTGAATTTGGATGTTTGTCAGCGTTAATTTTAATTATTAAACATATAATATAAAAGAAAGGAGAAAAAAAGTGAATAATAATTTAAAAAGAGCTCAAGCTTATATTGATTGCTATAATGAAAATCATCCTAATAACTGCTGTTGCTGTTATGGTCCTACGGGTCCTACAGGTCCTACTGGACCAGCAGCTGCTACAATAACTGTTAATACCACAACTACTTCTGAACCTGGTAGTGCTGCTACTGTAAATAATATTGGAACTTCTTCTAATGCTATATTAGATTTCACTATTCCTAGAGGGGCTACGGGACCTACAGGTCCTACAGGTGCTACTGGGCCTACAGGTACTGCTGGTAGTATTGGTGCCACTGGTCCTACTGGACCCACAGGGCCTCAAGGTATTCAAGGTATGACTGGTCCTACTGGGCCTATTGGTCCTCAGGGTAGCATTGGAACTTTAAGTATTGGAAATGTTACTACTGGAAATCCTGGATCTGTGGCTTTAGCCTCTATTACTGGAACCGCACCTAATTATTTTCTTAACTTAACTATTCCTAGAGGTGATATAGGACCTACAGGTCCTACTGGGCCTCAAGGTACTGCTGGAACTCTAGGCGCTACTGGGCCTACGGGACCTCAAGGTACTGCTGGAACTGAAGGCGCTACTGGGCCTACTGGACCTACGGGACCTCAAGGTACTGCTGGAACTGAAGGCGCTACTGGGCCTACTGGTCCTACTGGACCTCAAGGCACTGCTGGAACTCTAGGTGCTACTGGGCCTACTGGACCTACTGGACCTACTGGACCTACGGGACCTGCTGGTGGTGTAGGATAACAAAAAGGTAAGAGATTTTAGATCCCTTACCTTTTTTGTAAGAAATATTGTTTTAATTTTAAATACAAGATTTAAAATATCAATACTATATTTTTTGGTTATCCCATAGGTTAATCTTGTATCCTAATGCTTTTTTATTTAGCCTTAGCCAAATAGTAAGTTTAAAAGGATATTGGGCGCACACCATACCCGCTATTCACGTTGTTCCAGTTGAGGTTGCCATTCGAATTCACATAGAACACGTTAGCATTCGGATAGTTATACGGAGACTAACATAAGTCTACTTTGTTAGATTAACCTGTTTTTTCATATTATTAAATAGAAAAACTATAATCCACCACCTGATCCAAATGAATCTAATTCTTCTTGAGTTACAATTACAGTTATTCTCATTCTTCTATTACCACAAATAAACAAAGCTTCTCCTTGATTGTAATATTTAATACTATCTTTTTCGGAATCATTTAAATCAATTAGTTTTGATAAATCTTCTACAGCTTGCTTACGTAAGCCCATTACTAAGTAATAAGAAGCATTATCAAATATAGCTTTACCATGGACAATCATATTTTGAGCAGCAAAATCAGTTGGTTGTTGAGTAATAATAATTGTACCAGTATTGTATTTTCTGGATCTTCTTTGTATTTGAGCTAGGAATTCTGCACCCAATTCATTACGGCTAGATAATAATACATGAGCTTCATCTACCATCATTACGGTATTAATATTTTTATCTAAACACAATCCCCATGCATATTTTAATATATTAAAGAATAATGTATTTTTAATATTTTCATCACTATTCATTAGTTCTCTAATATTGAAGACAATAAAATCACTATTAAATTTAAGAGTCGTATGACCAGTAAAATAATATCTTAATTCTTTTGTTAAAGGTCTTATCTTTAATTCTAGACGTTCTATAACATCTTTTTCTCGTGTTGCATCAGGCATTGATAGTAATCTTCCCTTTATAGTAGCATAGACATCATCAAATGTTGGATAGTCGTTGCTTGTTATTTTAGTAAAATCAGTATCAAAATCAATTTTATATCGTTTATATGTATCTTGAACGATTTCGCTAAACATTGTTAAAACATCTTCTTCAATGTCAGGATATAAATATTTCATGAATGCTTTTAACTGTTGCAAAGTCCTTGTAAGAATTGTATACCCTAGTCCTTGAGCAATCTCTTCTTCATCTGCATCTACTACTACTTCAAGTGGATTAATCATTCCGAAGTCTCCACCTTTTCCTAAATCTAGGAAATCTCCTCCTAAATTATGAGCCATTTCTTCTAACTCGCCTTCAGGATCTATACATACTACTTTGCATCCATTTCTTAAATGAGTTCTAAGAAGCATTTTAGCTGCTGTTGATTTACCTGAACCACTTGTTCCTAGCAAAATCATGTTAGCATTATTACGATTACTTTCTTTTTTTATTTGATATAAAAATTGGTTAAATAATACCACGCCTCCTGAGAAATCAACACCAAAAAGTGTAGCATCTCCTGGGTCTTTAATACTATCAAATACAAATGGATACATAGCTGCAACTGTTATAGATGGAATTGGTGTTCCTATTCTTGACTCAATATCTTGTTTAGGGAATATTGGAATAATTGACTTTAAAACTTTTTCTTGTTCAAACATCAAGGATATACCACGCATTCCTAAAGCATCTAAATAAGTACGTACTTGCATTTTTTTTAGTTCTAATTCTTCTTTGTTATCAGCACTAATCATAATATGCATTTGAAAATCAAAGATTCTTGCTTGAGTTGCTGCTAGCATAGAAATAAATTGTTCAAGTGATTCATAATCTTGACGAATTCTTTCTTGAATGGTTTTATCTCTTTCATTTTGATAGCGCATTTTTAAATCGGCTATTTCTTTATTTAACATTCTTTGTAAAGTACTAAATTCAATGGGAATATGTTTAATTGCTACTTTTACCCCACTAATGCTAGTAATATCAGATAAATAACCAACATAAATACTTTTAGGATAAGATATAATTGTCATGATGGTACAGAATTTTCCTCCTAAAGTAAATTCCGTTGGTTTAAACTCCATCCCTTTTGGAGCTATTTCACTTTTTACTTTACTCATTAACTCATCACCGTCCCAAATGTTGTATGTACTCCGCCATTTAAGAAGTTATCTAAAATCATTCTTAGATCATCATTTGATACTTGATTAGAGTTTAATCCTGAATTAGCTAAGCCACTTATTAACGTATGTAGATTTTTTTGAATTAATTCCATTCTCTTTTCTTTAAATAATATAAAGTATTCTGTATCAACAACATTATATTCTGCACTCATAAACATATTTGCTTTATTAATATCTTCCATGATTAATTTTTTCTGTATTGGACTATCCGTATTGTTATATAAAATTTGTAGGTTTGATAAATATAATCCAATATCAACTGGACGATCAGCAATAATTAACCAAAATTCAAAACTAATAGAATTATAGAAATTTCTTAAATTACCAATTATAGCATTTTGTAAGCCTGGGTCTACTATAAATATGTTACGAGGATGTACTTTTATTCCTGTAACATATTCGCCACTTTCTAACTCTATCATTCCATTTAATATTTGTTTTATTGGTAACCAATCTTCGGTAAATGGAGAACTAGTTATCTTCGCCATTATGGCACCATCCTTTCCAATAATACTTTCTTCTATCACTAAAATAACTATAAATATTTACTATGAATTGTAAGACATTGTGATAATTTGGTACAGGCATTACAAGAAAGCCAGTTATTAACGCAGGTGCTAATACTAATAACATAATTCCCATATTAGCACTTTGGATTGTTAACAATAATATTAAAGTAATACCTACTCCCGAACCAAATAATATTAAGTCTATGGGAGTAAAAAAACCTAATATTAATTGAGATTTTTTAGAATTGGCAGGAATTAAATAATTATTCACACTACTACCTCCTAATTTTACTTATTTATTATAACATATTTATTTTTAAAGGGATAGTGGTAAATAAAAAAGAAAGCAAAATTTTGCTCTCTATCAATTTAAATTTTCTAATTCTTTAATGCTTAATCCTGTTGCTTTACTGATATCTTCTATTGCGATATTTAATTGAAGTAGGTTTTTAGCAGTTTTCATTTTTTCTTCTTCTCTTGCATTTCTTTCTACATCATTAATTTTATCATATACATTTTTTATTTCTTCATCTGCTAGAAACTCTTCCATAAATTGTAATGCCCTTTCCATTACTTCATCTTCTTTGGCTTCTTCTCTCATTTCTTCTATCTCCTTCCCATTTATTATTTTTAACCATTTGATAAATCTTTTCTCTTCTTCATTATATACCTTTTCCTTGACTAAATCAAGCCGAATTAAGTACATCTCTAAACATTCATCTTTGATTACTCCATAATTTAATTTATTTACAAATCCATAATTATTAACCAAATAAAAATTATTATAGTGATAATTTCCTTTCATAAAATTTAACCCAATAGTCTTATGTATTTCTCTATACTTTTCTCCTCTTTCTAATTGACTTGAAAATATTCTTGTTAAATATGATACACTTTTATTAAATTCTTCTTTTTGAAATTCTTTATACATCTCAATTGAAATAATCTTTCCTGTATTAGTATAAGCAAGAATATCGCCGTAAAAAATCTTATTCTTATATTTTTTACCAAACATTTCTTTTTCTGTACTTGTTTTTAAGCCTCTAATTCTTTCCTCTTTTCCTATATATTCAAAAAATGAATTTAAGAAATCTTTTAATATTTCTTCTTTACTGAAAATATATTTAAAACATATATCATCAGTTAGTGTAACATTTATCTTAGTATTCATAACAATTCCTCCCTTCCCTAAGAATAAATGTTATCTTATCATACTTCCTTGTCTTATTTTGTCAAACCGTGGAATTACAATTGAAAAAAGAAAGCTTATTTTTCACTTTCTTATTTTTTTTGATTTCAATTCATCTTTTTAAACTATCAATCGCTAGACGAGTATTAATTTCAGCTGTTCTTATTTCAATGTTGTCTTTTAGTACTTTTATTTTTTCACCAGCATTTGAATTTCCAAAGTTATCAATTTTGGAAATACCCGTTCTTTGAATAGCAAGTAAATGAGCATATTCTCTTAGCAAATTGTTGATAATCTGAATACAACTATGAATATAAGTTAAATAGACATTATCTGTTTCAGTAACTGCAAGAGCAATTATTCTGTTTTTTAATTGTTTTAACTTTTCATAATATATTCTGGTTAGTTCTGCACTTTGATAGGCTCTTTCTTCTATTGGTAAACTCTTACTTTTTAATAAAGATTCGCTTATTATTTTTAATAAATTAATTGGCATTTTTTCGCCATTATATTCTATTAACAATCTTGTATCTTCGCTTGCAAATTCAGCAATATATTCTTCTAATTTACTATCTATTAATGAGAACTGATCCTGAAATTTTTGATATGCATTTAATTCTTTTTTGTCATCATTTATACTACTATGTGCCCAATTTTTTAATTTATTCAATCTAAACATTATTTTTTATCTTTTCCTCCAGAACTAGCTTTTCTTCTCTCTTGTTCCATTTTAATATTTTCTTGAATTTTAGAAGATTGGCTTTCTAAGTAGTCAGAAAGTTTAGATACATTATCGGTTGTTAAATTTCCATTATATTTTTCTTTAATTTCTGGATCATTTTTAAAGCTCTGAACACTATCTAAGGCTTGATTAGCTACAAATTTTTTCTGTACAATTTCATAAGCTGATTCTGTTTGATCTAGTGCAACCATTGCTTCATTTAAAATTCCCTTAGAGGCAGCAGATGAAAATTGAGCGTCAAATTCAGCAGCTTTAGAACGGTCTATTGATACTGCTGCTAAACCTTTTCCTATTGCTTTTATTTTTTGATTCATTTTACTTTCTAATGCTGCAGCAACTTTAGCATCTTCCACATCTCCAGAGCTTTTTAAAGTTTGAATCATTGCATCCAATTCACTTAAAGTGGTAGCTTGAGTTATTATAGCACGTGGCACTATTTTCTTTTCCATTATTGCTTTTCCATTTTCATCTTTTCGTCCGCTATCAACTTCTATTTCTTTTTCACCCAATGCATCATTTTCGCCATATTTAAATAAATACTTTTTGTCTCTTACGAAACCTTCTGATGTTGATTTAACCGCTTTGGCATCTTTCACAAACTCATTTACTTGTTCTAGCATTTTTTGCTGTGCTTCAAAACTTCCACTAGCCCATCCAATTGCATCATTCTTTTTATTATCAACCCATTGTGAGAGGTAGTTGCCCCAGCCACCTGCTGCTTCTCTCTTAGCGCGAGCTCCTAATGCGTTTGATGCTGCTGTTCCAGCAGCTTTTGGAATATCTCCAAATTTTTCGGTTTTTGCTCCTTGTCTTAATCCTCTAGCTCCTCCAGATAATCCAGCTAAAGCACCTCTTCCTAATCTGCGTGCCATTGGTTTATCTTTATCATTTACTACACTTCTAATAGCTGCAGTGGCTCCTCCGCCAAACATTGATGCCATAGCACCTATTCCTTTTATTAAAGACTTACCGTATTTTCCACTATCAAGTCCTGTAATATCTTTTAATATTTGGGGTGCTTGTTTTACAAATAATATTATACCAATAATAATAAATACTTGTGCAAATAGATATACTGTAAAACTTGCATTGCCACTTATAAAACCGCCTCCAATTAACAATGTTGGCAAATTTTGAACTACTAATTTTATTAATAAAATTGCAAAAAATAGAATGGCTAATCTAATAAAAACTTCCACATAAGTCGATAATGTTGCTTTAATCCAATTATTAAAAACCTTGTTTCCCTGTTCTCCTGGTATTATTCTTGATAAAATTGGCAATGGTGCAATCAACTGATAAACAGCTAATTTTACAGTTCGTATAGCTACATCAATACAATATACCAATAAAACAAAGAATGTAAATGCCCCTGCAACTGTAGATATAATGAAATAGTAAGTTACATTTGACTCATGTGAGATACTATATGCAAAAGATGATATACTTAAAAAATTGCCAGTTTCTAAGACTGATTCCCAAATACTGTCAAAATTATTATATCCCCCATTAACATTAACAAAGAAAGATACAACTGATATCCATCCAATCGTGTTTTTGGTTGCTATTTCCACATTTGAGCAATCATATGTATAATCATTATTTTGTGTACAAAGATTATAATTTGGGTGTAAAAAAGCTTGCAAAAGATTTGCTGCAATTGTTATTCCTCCATCTTCTATTGTTTCTTCAGAAGTTTCACCAGTCTTATTAGAAGAAGTTCCCAATATAACTTTCCCTATAGTATTTTCTGTCAAAATAGCAGTTTGAAATCTTGTAGCAAAAGAAAATATAGTAGGTACTAGTGCTATTAAAACAATTGATATAATTATATCTTTAATAATATTTACTGGACCTTTTTTATTTTTTAAGGCATCATCTGGATTTACCATAGATTTCAAAAGAGAATATGCTACTAAAAAGAGTACTATTACTCCAATTATGACATATATTCTATTAACTAAAGCATCAATCTCATAAGAATTATCCAAAATATCTATTTGGCATATCACTAAAATGATTTGATAAACCCAACTTATTAAAGAATAGATGATTCCATCTAAAAACAGTAAAATTCCTATAAAAAAGTTTGATATATTTTCTATCATATTACATCACCTCTAATCTTATACATTAAACATTTGTTCCTAAGCCACATGTTGCATCTGTACTTACAATACCTAATAAGTCAAAAATAAAATTAATTAAATTTGGTAAGAAAAATATTATAACCGCTATAATTAAACGCTTAATCATATTCTGAGTTGCCTTTTTTATTGCATCATCTTTATTGGAAGCTACAGCTTTAGCAAAATCTATAATTGTTAAAACCAACAATATTACTATTGCAGCGTATTTTAAGAACTGAAAGGCAAAATTTAAATAATATGCTGGATCATTTGAATCATGAATATAACCCAAATAACTATTGCATGAATTTAAATCTCCAAATTCTAAATTATTTTTAAATTCAACATAGGATGCTTCTAGATCTTCTTTGGTATAGCCCTGATCTTCCGCTTGATCAACTAATTGATTCTGCTCTAATTTAATTTTATTACACTCTTCGGCATTATAATCCTTTGATTCTTCATTACAATATTTTTCCATTTTATCAGTTGCTTCATTATATTGGTCTTGAACGTTGCTAGGCTTATTGTCAGTCACATCAACGTTATTGATTAAGGTCCCAGTATAATATTCTAGAGTATATAATTTTCCTGCCGTTCCGTCGTGATTAACAGTGTTCCTTTTTGCAAATAATAAATCATATGTTGCTTGACAAGTGTCTACATTATAATCACCATAGTTATTTCCACAAGCATATAAGTCATATGTTGTTTCTACTTTTTTATTTATAAAACCCGTTTCAACAGTGTACTCCATAATATATATTTTTGATGGACATATTAATGCTTTATCCTCACTTGTTACTACTTCATCTTCTTTTTGCATGATTATGGCTTCTGTCCAATATAAATATGGCGATTCCATTCCAGCAATAGGAGTATTCCAATTTACATAATGATCTATTGAATCATATTCATAAGAAAAAATTTCTTTTTGAGTATTGTCATTATATAAAGAAAAATAATCAATGTCGCCTAAAGATGGTATCCCCGTTCCAAGTCCAATATAATCAACTGCTAAGTAATTTCGCCAGCTTGAGTCACCCGTAGAATGGGAAACAGTGTCTTGATAAATACAGCTTCTTGTAGCCATTTCTGCTGCTTGTACATTAATGGTTCCAATAGAAAATAATATTATAAAGAGGATCAAATATTTCCTCATTCTAATCCACCAACTTTCTACATGAATCGTCTGTTGGTTCTAACATACAATGAGTACATCTAGCAAACGTTCCATTGTTTTTATTATAGATATCATCTCCGCCTATTAAATCTACAACAAAATTTAATAAAGTGGGAATAAAGAAAATAATAATTCCTGCTATTATACGCATTACCAAAGTTTTAGCAGATTTTTTTATTTCATCATCTTTATTTGCTAACATTGCTTTACCAAAGTCAATACTTCCAAAAACTATTAGTATAATTGGAATTAATATTTTTAAAAAATAAAATATCCAGCCTAAAGTTGTAAATACTCCCTCTACTGGTCCACTACAAAAAGTATTTGCATCAAATTCTGTTTCATCTTCTGTATTAGTAGGAGTAGATCCTGTTCCTGTTCCACTTGAGCTTTTTAAGCTAAAGGGAGTACATCCTTTATAAAGATATGCTCCTGAAATTTCATTTAATGTTGAGCAAATACTATCATCTGCTATTCCATAAACATCTACTTGTGGATATCCTACCATCATAGCTATTTTAATAGATTTTACTTGATTACAATCTACTTTACCATCTGAATCTAAAAAATCTTGATACTTCAATTTGCTTATATTCTCTTCACTTGCATTAGAAACTGTTCCATTCTTATATGTTTTATAACTTACTTGAGTAGCATCTTTAAATCCACATTTTAAATCATCTGTGATACTACATTCATATGTAAATGTTTTTTGACTACCACTTACAGACATAGTTGTACTGTAGGTACATACTTCTGCTGAGACCGCTTTTAAAGATATAAAACTTATTATAAAGACAAATAACAAATACTTTAAGCTCCTCATAAACTCCTCCTATATGTATATAAAAATATCTATTTAAAATTAATCAATCTAATTATAACATTGTTTGACATAAAAAAAAAGAATTTTATTGCTTAATTCTCAATTTAGAGTATATAATATAATAAAGTTTTGAGGTGAATTTATGAAAAAGAAAATTAAAGAATATCAAACAATTCATTTAATTGGTATAGGTGGAGCTAGTATGTATGCAATTGCTGCTATGCTTAAAAATGATGGCAAACATGTTACTGGTAGTGATATGCAAGAATCAGAGCATACTAAATATTTAGAAAGTATTGGTATTTCCATTACTATTGGACATAATATTGATGTTATTAAAAATGCCGATTTAGTGATTTATACAGCAGCAATTAGTGATGATGATCCTGAGCTTAGTTATGCAAGAGCAAATCATATTGAAACTGTTGATCGTTCTATTTTTTTAGGAGAATATACGAAAAATTATGAAAATTTAATTTGTATTAGTGGAACTCATGGTAAAAGTACTACTACTAGTATGCTTGCATCTATTTTTTTAGAAGCTAATTATAATCCAACTATTCATATTGGGGCTTCTTTAAAAAAAATAAAGGGAAATTATTATATTGGTAATAAAAAATATTTTATTTTGGAAGCATGTGAATATGTAGATTCTTTTCTTCATTTTCATCCTACAAGTGAAATTATTTTAAATATTGATAATGATCATCTTGATTATTTTAAAAATATAGAAAATATAAAAAAATCCTTTCAAAAATATATTAATTTATTACCAAAGAATGGCTTTTTAGTCATAAATAATGATGATATTAACATAAAGGATTTAGATATTCATCATAAAAATGTTTTAACTTATGGAATTCAAAATCATGCTAATATCATGGCTAAAAATATTCAATATTCTAGTTTAGGATTCCCTACTTTTGATGTTTATTACAATGATGAATACTACGATACAATTACTTTAAATGTTCTTGGAAAGCATAATATTATGAATGCCTTAGCAGTTATCTTAATGAGTATGAATTATCAAATTGATAAAAGCATTATTAAAAAAGCTTTAAAAGAATTTACTGGTGTGGGTAGAAGATTTGAGTATCTTGGTGAATATAAAAAAGCTCATTTCTTTGATGACTTTGCTCACCATCCAACAGAAATTGCTTCCACATATGAATCTAGTAAAGCGATTAAGCATCATCAATCTTGGGCAGTTTTTCAATCTCATACTTATAGTAGAACTTATGAACATTTACAAGAATTTGCAGATATATTAAGTAAATTTGATCATATTATTATTTGCGATATTTACCCTGCACGTGAAAAAAATATTTGGAATGTAAAAGAAGAAGATTTGGTTAATTTAATTAAAGAAAAGAATACCCATGTTATACATATTCCTACTTATGAACAAATTACTCAGTACTTAAAAGAAAATATAGAACCTGATGATTTAGTTATTACAGTTGGAGCTGGTCCTATTAATCAAGTTGCTCAAATGATTTTAAATAAAAATTAGATATTTTAGTAATAAGAATTTTGAACCATTTAGGTTCTTTTTTATTAGCAATATGTACTTTGATTTTGAACTTTCATCACATAATATAAAATTTTAGCTATGGATTTAATTTCTCATTTAAATTATCTGCTGTTATTTTCTTCATCTAGTTCGTTTGACTATCTATTATTAATTAAAAAAAGAAACTTATTTTCTATCTCTAAGTTCCTCTATTTCTTCAACATATTTCTTAACCCATTATTAAGATTTCATCTCTTTTAGCTATCTTTTTTCTTTCTTCATAGCTTTTTGTCGTGATAAATCTGATCTATAAATTAGTCTAAATTGGTTAAATATTTTTTATAATTATTTAAAACATTCAAAAAAGCTTCTTCTGTTTTGGTTTTACAAATTAAATCTTTATAGTATTTTGCTTCTGGTAGTCCTTTTATATAGGCTAAAGCATGAGTTCTGATTTCTAATAATGCTAATTTTTCATTTTTATCTTCCTTTAAAAGTTTATAATGTCTTTCTATCATTTCAATTTTATCTAGTCGTGTTGGTTTATCAATTAATATGCCATGTTCTAAATATTCTTTACATTCTTTAAAAATCCAAGGATTACCAATCGCTCCTCGCCCAATCATTACGGCATCACAACCTGTATATTCAAGCATTTCTTTAGCTTTTTCTCTACTTGTTACATCCCCATTTCCAATAACAGGGATAGAAACAGATGCTTTTACTTGTTTTATAATATCCCAATTTGCTTTACCACTATAACCTTGGGCTCTAGTTCTAGCATGAATAGCAATGGCACTTGCTCCTGCACTTTCACAAACTTTTGCTACCTCACAAGCATTTATATGCTCTTCATCCCAGCCACTTCTTATTTTAACTGTTACTGGAACAGATACAGCATTTACTACTGCACTAACAATTTCTTTGATTTTGTTAGGATCTTTTAATAGTGCACTTCCCGCTTGGGCTCTTAGAGCAACTTTCGGAACAGGGCATCCCATATTTATATCAATTATATCTGGATGCATTTGTTCTTCTACTATTTTTGCTGAGGCCACAAAAGAGGCAATATCACTACCAAATATTTGTTGAGCAATAGGTCGCTCACTTTCACTCATTTTTAATAATTCTAGAGTTTTGCTATTTTTATACATTAAAGCATTTGAACTTACCATTTCAGCATAAATCAATCCTGCTCCCATACTTTTTACTATTTTCCGATATGAAGTATTTGAAATACCTGCCATAGGAGCTAAAACTAATCTACTAGGAATTAAAACGTCTTTAATGTAAAAGCTATTTTTCAATTTCTACCTCATCACCTGTTTTTAGAAGGAAACAATTCGCATCATCTTTATCAATATGAATTTCATAAAAGCCATTATCGCTTACTTTAACAAAAGCTTCCATGATTCCCCCTTTATCATTATCAATTATTAATTTTACTAAATCTTCATTTTTTAAGCCTAATTCTTTGGCTTTTTGAGGATTCATATGAACATGTCTTTCTGCTTGAATACATGCATCATGGAGGGTTACTTCTCCTTTTGGACCAACAATAGTAATTGTCTCACTATCTTCTAAATCACCACTTTGACGTACAGGAGGATTTAAACCTAATACATAAGCATCTGATTTTGATATTTCTACTTGATTATATTTTCTTAATGGACCAATTAATCTAACATTAGGTATTTCTGCTTTTTCGGTCTTTAAAGTTACTGTTTGAAAAGAAGCAAATTCTCCTATCTGATTTAAAGGCCTTTTTATACTTAAAGGTTCATCAAATAATTGATCATAAACCTCTTTAGTTAAATGTAAATGTCTATTACTCACTGCTATTTTTCCTGTTATTCTTTCTTTCATTTTATCACTCTTTTCTGATATCTATTTTACCATTTTTTAAAGAAAAAAAGAAGATTAATTTTAATTCTTCTAAATTCTTTTGTAAACGAAATTTTTAATTTTTTAAATTCTTTTTAATATCTTCAATCACATCTAATTCACTAAAATAATACTTTACTCCTTTAACATCTTGATATTCTTCATGACCTTTCCCAACCAAAAGAATCAAATCTCCTTCTTGAGCATTTTTACAAGCATATTTTATTGCATCAGCTCGATCAGTTATTTCAATATACTTCGCACCTACTTTATCTAACCCTACTTTAATATCATTATTAATACTACTAATTTCTTCAAATCTTGGATTATCCATTGTAATAATACTAAAATCACTGGCACCCCCAATAATTTCTCCAAGATTATATCTTCTTTCTTTGGGACGATTTCCTCCACCGCCAAAAACACTAATTAATCTTTGAGGTTTATAGGCTCGTAATGTTTTTACCAAACATTTCATGCCATCTTCTGTATGAGCATGATCAATTAATACTTTATATTTGGGGGTTACTAAAGCAATTTCCATGCGACCTCTTACTTTTATTTTTTCTAAAGCATCTTTCGCTTTTTTTATGTCTACTCCTAATTTATAGCATACAAGAATGGCACATATAGAGTTATAAATGTTAAATTCTCCTGGCATACCTGTTTTAAAATTTTCTTTTATTAATCCTTCTGTTTTAAATTCAGTACCAAAAAATTCAGTATTATTAATTAAATGAACTTCTGTTACTTTTAAATCAGCATTATTCTTGATTCCATAGGTTGTAATTGGTTCTTTTACGCCTTTTAATACCTCATCTAAGTATAGAGAATCACTATTACTAATAATCTCCTTACTATTTAAAAACATTTTATTTTTACATGATACATATTCTTCATGAGAAGCATGTTCATTGGGGCCAATATGATCACTTGTTACATTTGTAAGTACACCAATATCAAATATCATACCTGCTAGACGATTCATTTTAAAGGCTTGACTTGATGCTTCCATTACAACATGTGTAATACCATTATCAAGCATCTGCCTAAAAGCTGCTTGAATTTCATATGATTCAGGAGTTGTATTATTGGTTTCTATCACTTTATTTTTATATTTTATTCCTTGACTACCAATTAATCCACATTCTATATTAGAAAAGGCAAGCATATCCCTAATCATATGAGTTGTTGTAGTTTTTCCTGTTGTTCCTGTAACTGCGATTAATTTCAATTTAGATTGAGGATGATCAAAATAATTCATAGACATATATGATAAAGCAATTCTTGTGTCATCTACTTTAATTACCGTTACATCTTCATTTATTTCTAACAATTTTGAAATAATAATTACTTTAGCACCATTTTTGATGGCATCTAAGATATAATCATGACCATCATTGGTAGATCCTATTAAAGCAACATAGATATCATTTTCTTTTACTTTACGACTATCATATTTTATATCTTCTATTTCTATGTCTTCTCTACCTTTTAAAGTTTTATGATATACCCCATTTAAAATATTTTTTAAATTTGTCATTTTTACCTCCATTTAGGTTATTTTTTTTCTATTATATGAGAAACATCTATTTCACTTTCGAATACGAAATTACTTGGTCCTTTCATGAAAAGTTCACCATTTTCAGCATATTCAATTTCAAGTATTCCTCCTATTTGCTCTACTTTACATTTTCTATTCGTTAGGCCTAGGAGGCTTGCTATTACTACAGCTGTAGAACACCCTGTTCCACAACCAATTGTTTCACCAGTTCCTCTTTCCCATTCTCTTATTTTAATGTAGTTTTTATTTACGATTTCGGCAAAAGTTACATTGGTTCTATTTGGAAAGATTTCCCGATTATTTTCTATAGCAGGGCCAAAACTTGCTACATCAAAATTCATGACGTCATCAACAAATAAAACGGTATGAGGATTTCCCCAAGATAAACTACTTAATTTAAAAGTTTGATCTAATATCTTAACTTCTTCTAAAATAAATTTATCCTTCTTTGTATTTACAGGAATCTTTTTTGAATCAAATATTGGTTTGGAAATATTAGCACGAATATTACTAACCTTACCATCTGTAACTTCTAATTCTAAAGTTTTAATTCCACCTAAAGTTTCAACTTTTAGGGTTGTCTTATCTGTTAATTTATGATCATATACATATTTACCCACACTGCGAATTGCATTGCCACACATTTCAGCTTCTGTTCCATCAGGATTAAAAATACGCATTTTAAAGTCTGCTAACTTGCTTGGACAAATCAAAACCATTCCATCACTCCCTATTCCAAAATGACGGTCTGATACAAAACGAGCTAATTCATTTAAATTATCTAATTTTTGGTTTATGGCATCTATATATACATAATCATTACCATAAGCTTGCATTTTTGTAAATCTCATAGATCCTCCTATTCTAAAGCTTGAGCTAAATCATTAATGATATCTTCAGCATCTTCAATCCCTACTGATAATCTAAGCAAACGATCATTGATACCTAATTTTAATCTTTCTTCTTCTGGTACTTCATGATGGGTTACTACTACAGGGTAACAAATTAAACTCTCTACTCCTCCTAGGCTACCTGCAAAAATAATCATATTTAACTTCTCTAATACTTTTAAAGCGGTTTCTTTTGTGTCTACCTCAAAAGATAATAAACCACCAAAGCCTGTTGATTGCTTTATTGTAGTTTTATAATCTTTATGATCTTTAAAGCCTGTAAAATATACTTTTGTTACTTTAGGATGATTTCTTAAAAATTCAGCTACTTTAATAGCATTTTCATTATGTCTTTGCATTCTTATCTCTAAAGTTTTTAAGCCTCTTAAAGTTAACCAAGCATTTAATGGAGCTAAGCATGCTCCTTGATAAGTTAAAAAGGCACGCATTGGAGAAAAGTATTCATCTGTTTTTGTAATTACAAAACCTGCCATAGTATCGTTGTGTCCTTCTAAATATTTCGTTCCACTATGAATTACGATATCTGCCCCTAATGTTAATGGCTTTTGATAATATGGTGTTAATAAGGTATTATCAACGACAACAATAATCCCTTTTTCCTTCGCTATTTTAGATATTTCAGCTATATCTGTTACTTTCATAGTTGGATTAGTAGGGGACTCAATAAATACCATTTTTGTATTTTCTTTTATACTACTCTTAAATAATTCTAAATCACTTAAATCAACAAATTCTGTTTCGATTCCTCTTTCTCTTAATTCAGTCTTAGCTATTTCATAAGTTCCCCCATAAATATCATCTGATAATATTAAATGATCTTTGTTTTTTAAAAGACTAAATACACACATAACAGCAGCCATTCCACTTGATAAAGCTAAAGCATGCTCTCCTTCTTCTAATATGGCTAGAGTTCGTTCTAATTCCTCTACTGTTGGATTTTGAAGTCTCGTATAATCATATCCATAAGAATCTTGTAAAGCTCTAAAACGAAACGTTGCTGTTTGGAATATTGGAAAACTTACTGATCCTGTAAAGGGATCATGTCCTACTGCTCCATGTACAACTTTTGATCCTATTTTTAATTCTTCCTTTTTATCATATTCTTGATAGTTTGTAAATTTTTTCATTATGAACCTCCTTATACAAACAATTATCTAATTTTAGTATAACATTTAGTAAAAAAATGTCAATAAAACTAGGTTTTACTTTACATTAAAACATATGAAAAAAGAAGTTATTTATTATTATTACTTCTTATTTATTATTTCAAACAGTTTATTAATCTCATTATATGCTTCATTAAAATTATCCATTGCTATTTCATAAACTTTTGTATTTTTTAACTTCTTTATATCACGAATTAAACTTTTATACATATTTTGTTGATTAACACTATTTTCTAAACTAAAATTTTGATAGTTATGATGTTCTCTATTTAATCTTATTTTATATATATTTACATCTTTCAAATATAAAGAAATATAATGAATATCATAATTTAAGTTTTCTAACATTTTTAATAGTTCATTATATACATCATCAAAACTATATTCTTTATATCCTAGTTTACAATATACTTGTTCTGTAAAAAAAGTTCGATCAAAAACTAAATTAATATTGCTATTTTCAATTTCTTTCATATATTTCAATAAAGCATAATACATTTCTTTGCTTTTTATTTTTCCTTGTTCTGTTTTATCAGCTTGTCCTGATAGACGATAAAGATTTGATGCTGGAATATTTTCTCTTAAATAGTTTACTAAGTGTGTTTTCCCACATCCTTGTGGTCCTTCAACAATAATACATTGTGCTTTCATTATTTTATTCTCCTATATCTTACATATTTATAATTCATTTTTTCTTTTTTCTTATTCTTTTTCCGTTAGTAATTTTATTTGTGTCTCTTTTCCAGAACAATCTGTTCCCTCAATTACGATTAATTTCCCTTTCATAATTTAAAATTTCCTTCTTATTCTTGGATGTCCGCATGGACTTGGGCACTTATAATCTGGATACATACATCTTAGCTTATTAATGTATGGCTTTAATCTTTCCGCTAATTCTGTTTTTCCTTCTTTTAAAAGTCCTTCATAAATATCTGGTAACATTACATTTGTAAACATATCTTCTGTTTCTAAAAATGCTCTATCGCATGCTCTTTCTTTCCCCACATAATTTACTAAATGTTTTAACGGACCATTAGCATTTACTTTAACTATTTTACCTTGAGGATAAAATTTATTAACTTTTAAAATATCGTTCAACCATTCCTTCGTTAAGTCTTCTTTTCCACTTAATAAAAGTGGTATATAGAATTTTTCTTCTTCTAAAGATGGGGTAGACATTTCATAATTGATAGTTCTATGACGGTGAAATTGGGCAAGGCTAGCTAAAGATATTTCCATATTATAACTAAATGCTACTCCGTATTCATTTGGCATACCTATTCCTGAAAATCTATTCCGTTCAGCAAATAAAGATAAATCTATTTCTTTATTATTTTTATATAATAAATCTTCACTTTCATTTCTAGCTAATTTAGGACATAAATCATAGACATCTTTTTCTGTTAATAAAACATCAATATCTTTTAATCCTTGAATGAATTCTTTTAAATATGGTATTAATAATTTTTCAAAATCATTTTGTGGACTCTCTATAATTCTTTGCATATATAAGCATAGCTTATTTATTTGAGCAAAAGGTACCGTGTAAGTTAATGTTGTTGGCATAAATACACTAACCATGTATCTAGCATTTTCTTGAGCTATCTTTTTTATTGCACTTGCTGCTTTCTTATTTGTTTTTTCTTCCGTATCTCCTTTGTTAAATTTCTTAAAAAAGTCTAGATATTCATGATTTAATATTTTAATAAAAATATTTAACCACTTATCATATAATTCTACTTCTAAATCACTAATATATTCATTTGGTTTTACTTCTGTATATCTAAGTGATCTTTCATCAGCAGCATATTGATGTTCGTTGTTAAGAATCATACATAAAATTTTAGGAATTCCAACAATTTCTAATGATACCTGTGGTTGTTCACTTGGCGAAGTATGATCACTTATAATTGTATTTATTCCTCTTTCAATTATACGCTCTTCTGTTTCTGTTTCGCGTATCATCACTGGTGTTATTTCGCCTTCTTTAAAACATACTGCTGCTTTAATTCCAGCATCATATAGTGCTTTCTTTTTATCAAATCTCTTTTTATTCTTTGTCAAAAATCCAGAGTTTGGATCTAATGTGATTTTCAATGTACTTCTTCCTTTCTAGTTTTTATTATAGCAAAAAAGATATAGACATTCTATATCTTTTTTCATTTTATATTCTTCAAATTTAACATGCTTAGAAAATTGCAATTTTTAAATTTAATTTTCTATTTTTAATTTATACTTATCAATTATTTTATTTAAATAACGAAAGCCATATTTCTCATATGATGTATCTTTTAGTAATTTTTCGTACTCTAAATTTTCATCTTGTATTTTTTCTTTTAAATAACTTAGGGCTTGTTCTTTAGTTAGAGCATTAAATTCAATTATATCATCAAATCTTCCTAAAAATTCTTCACTAAAGTATTCCGTTAGATTGTCTTTTTTGGTATCTAAAAATCCAACGAAATTATTTTTATAAGCATTAGATGTCATAATAATTAAAGTATGAGAAAAGTCTATTTCTTCTCCGTGAGCATCATGAATTGTTCCTTCATCCATAATTTGTAAAAATAAATTCATTACACTTGGATGGGCTTTTTCTAATTCATCTACTAAAATAATAGAATATGGGTTATATTTTACTTCTTTCAATATAAATGAATCATTATATCCTATATATCCACCATGTGTACCAATTAATTTACTTAATGAAGAAGAATCTTTATATTCACTCATATCTAATCGAATAAAATGATTGCCTGTTATTTTACTAATTAATTTTACACTTGATGTTTTTCCTATACCACTTGGACCTATTAATAATAATTTAGTTTGATGTTCTTTCTCATAAAATAATTTTAAGTTCTCTATTAATTTATTTAATGGTTCTTCTTCATATAAAATATTTATAAATAATTCTTTTTTTAGTTTTTCTAATATTTCTTTTTTATTAACAAATAAAGGAATATTACTTTTCGCTTCAATTACTCTTAATATATCTTCTTTTGTAATACTATCATTTTTACTTTCTTTTATGGATTTTATTTTACTTTCTAATTCACTTATTTTTAAACATATATCTAAAGCTTTATTAAACTTATTTTCTAAAACACTTTTTTCTTTTAACTTTGTTAGTTCTTTTAGCTTTTTTTCTACTTCTATTAATTCATCTTTTTGTAAATTTTTTCTTTTTACATAAGCACATACACTATCTAATAAATCAATTGTTTTATCTGGATTCTTTTTTGTAAATAAATATTTATTTGCTAAAAAGGTCATGTCTTCTATATTTTCATTTGTTATCTTTATATTATGATGATGTTCATAAGTTTCTTTTAATCCCTTTAATATTTCTTTTGTTTCTTCTAAAGTTGGTTCTTTTATTAAAATAGTTTCAAATCTTCTTTCTAAAGCTTTATCTTTCGATATAAAACGTTCATATTCTTCTGTTGTCGTGGCTCCAATTACTTTTATTTCTCCTCTTGCTAAATAAGGTTTTAAAATATCTCCTGCATTAATTGCTCCTTCTGCTCCTCCTGCATTTACCATAGTATGAATTTCATCTATAAATAAAATAATATTTTTATTTTTTATAATTTCTTTAATAATTTTAGTCAATCTTTCTTCAAATTCTCCACGATACTTTGTACCACTTACTAAATCTCCCATGGGTAAATCTATAATTTTTTTATTTAATAAAATCATAGGTACTTCTTTATTTTTAATTCTTCTAGCTAATTCTTCAACAATAGCGGTCTTTCCTACTCCAGCTGGGCCTATTAAAAGAGGATTACACTTTTTTTTCCGCATTAAAACTTCTATTACACTATTAATCTCTTTATCTCTTCCTATTACTTTATCAAAATTATTTGTCAAATCATTTAATACTCTCCCTACAGTCATTACTTCTAGTTTTTCCCCTTTTATATTTTGAGGCTTTATTTTTAATTCGTCATATAAGTCATCTAAATTGATGTTCATTCCAATCATGATACGAATGGCTATTCCTTCTCCTTCTTCTAACATAGCTAGTAAGAGATGACTTTCTGTTACAACTCCTTTATTATTTTCTTTTGCATCACTTAATGCGTTTGATAAAACTCTTTTTAGTAATGGCGTATAAAGATTTACATCTATATTTTTTTTAGGTATTCCTACTATATCAATTAATTCTTGTTTAAATTTTTTGTATGTTAATCCTATTTCTTCTAAACGATCTTTTATTTCACTGTTATTTTTTAATATAGCTAGTAATAAATGTTCGCTACCTACATAGGGATGCGATAATAGTTTTCTTTCTTCTTCTGCATCTTTTAAAATTTTACTTCCTATAAATCCAAAGTTATTAAACATAAAGTGCCTCCATTTCATTCTATTCTAATGATGGAAAAAAAAGACCAACTTTATTCAAGTTTGGCTAATCTTTATTAATAAAATGAAAAATAGATTGATCTTTTAAATGCTTAAATACAAGGGATGGCTCTACTTTTGATTTTTTTAATTCACTTTCTTCTATCCAGTAAAATTTAGCTTTTTTCTTTTCTTCTAAATTTATGATAGAAGTTTGTTTATATACTTCAGGATTTTTAAACTTTAATTCATGAATGATTAGGATTTCATGATAAGGACTATTTGTATAGCGAGATGTAAAAAAATTTTCTAATATGCCAATTGTTCTTACATATTCTGTCTTTTCGTTTATCTCTTCTAATATTTCCCTTTTTATTGCTGTTATACTATCTTCTCCTAATTTACATCTACCCCCTATTAAGCCATAGTAGTCTACTTCTGAATTTTTTTCTACTAATAATTTATCTTGATATCTAATAATAGCCGCTACACGATAATTAAAAGTAAAGTCGTTTTCTTTAAAATTGATATCCACTTCATAGCCTCCTTTTCTCTATTAAATTATATATCAAATAGAAAAGAAATCAATTATTTGTTATTGATTTCTTCAATTTTTAAAAAGTTGGTTAAACGAATATTATTCGTTGCAGGTAGACCGCCTGTAATAATAATCTTATCTTCATTTTCTAATTTAAAATAGTTTATAGCTTTTTCTTTTACTAATTCAACTAATTTATCTGTATCATCCATTAATGGAACTAGTGTAGTATAAACACCATAATTTAGTGCTAAACTTCTTGCTACTTCTTTAGTAGTACAAGTTGCTAAAATAGGACATTTTGGACGGAAATTACTGATCATACGTGTACTATAGCCACTAATTGCTTCGGCTACAATTGCTTTTACATCTACATAATTTGTTAAATCTACTGCACTTCTAGCTATACACTCTGTTCTACCTATTTTTCCCAAATAGCCAAAATGATTTTCACTATGTTCTTCGGCATCCTGAGCAATACTTGCCATGTATTCAACTGTTTTTATTGGATATGCTCCTACTGTTGTTTCGCCACTTAACATAACCGCATCTGTTCCATCTAGTACTGCATTTGCAACATCTGTAACTTCAGCACGAGTTGGACGAGAATTCTTTTTCATACTTTCTAACATTTCTGTTGCAACAATACAAAATTTTCCATGTTCTCTTGCCTTTTTAATGATTAACTTTTGATATACTGGTAAAAGGGAAATTGATATTTCTTCTCCAAGATCACCACGAGCTACCATTACACCATCACTTACACTTAAAATTTCATCTAAATTATCAATCCCTGTTTTACTTTCAATTTTAGAAACAATTTTAATATTACTATTTTGTTCATCTATTATTTTTCTAGCTTCTAAGACATCCTCTTTCGTTGAGACAAAAGATAATGCTAAAAAGTCTCCATTATTTTGACAAGCATAAATAATATCTTCTTTATCTACTTCACTAATAAATGGAATATCTAGTTTTACACCAGGTGCAAATAAACTCTTTTTACTCTTTAATATTCCTCCATTTATTACTTTACAAGTAACACCATCTTGTTCTTTTTTTATTACTTCAATTTTCATAAGGCCATTTTCTAATTGAATGATACTTCCAACTTCTAAACTATCTAATGCTTCAGGATGATTGACACTAAAGCGTTCATTATTTCCAATTACATTTTCTTTAACAACTCGAATTGTATTTCCAGGAATTAAGTTAATTCCCTCTTCTATTGCTTCTCCACTTCTAAACTCTGGTCCTTTCGTATCATACATTAAACCAACATGGCAGTTTTCTTCTTCATTTATCCATGCTACTAAGTCGCGTACTGTTTCTCTTTCCTCAATTGTTGCATGAGAAAAATTTACTCTTGCTACATTCATTCCAACATGAACTAATTCTTTAAATATTTCTTTTTTATTTGTAGCGGGTCCTATACTACATACAATTTTCGTCTTTTTCATTAAAAATCCCCTCTCCTCAACGTACAGACTATCATTTTACTACAAAATTTAACAAAAATAAAGACAAAGTTACATTTTCTTTGTCTATACTAATGGATTATACTTTTTAAAATCAGGTTTTTTCATTTGATTTTGTTTCTTTTCACTTAATTTTTGCATTAGGGTTGTAAAAATAAGAACCATGATGGATATTATTAATATGGCGGGAGTTAATAAGCGATTTAATATTGATCCTAGAGTAGGAATTACTTGTATCACTGTTCCAACAATTAAATCTTTTTCTAATACTTCCTCTTTATTTTCTTTTAATATTGTTATATTTTTTTCTTCTACAGCTTTTACTTTTCCCAAATTCATATTAGAACCATCTTTAAAAAAGACTATGCTTCCTTCATTGGGAGATTTATTTAGATCAATTAAAACGAAATCACCCTTTTTTAGGTCTAATAATTCATGATAGTCTGTAATATTTACATAGGAATATCCTAAAAAAGAAAAATAATCTTCTTTTTGAATCTTTTCTAAAATTATATTTAATAGATTTATCACAATAATCATTATTAATAATATATTTATTACTCCTATTATTTTTTCTAACATAAAAATTACTGCTTTTAATATTTTCATACTTACACCTTACTATTATTATAAAATAGTAAAATTTTAGTTGGATCTTTTTTTACTTATTTTTACATTTTATTTACGCACCCCATAGAAAAATGCTCAATGTATTTTCGATAATTTTTAAGTTTCGGGGTCTAGTATAACTTTTATCTTTTCTTTTATTTTATTTATATCTGATTCTAATAATATTTCTTCTATTTTGGTTTTTGTCTCATAATTATGCAATATTGTTTCATATTCTTCTAATTTTTCTATGGCACTTTTTAAAGTCTTTCCTACACTACTTTTACTAATATTTTTATTATCAGCAATTTCTTGTAAAGATAAATCTTCTATATAATAGTATGCAAATGTTTCTTGCTCTGTTTTAGTTAATAAGTCTTTATATATATCAAATAAAGAATTCAAATATTCCCTATTTTCCATCATCTATCATATCCTTAAATAAACCATAAATATAATTTTCAATGTCAAATGGCTTTAAATCTTCCATTTTTTCACCTAAACCAATAAATTTTACGGGAATGTTTACACTTTCTTTAATCGCTAGAACAATTCCACCCTTAGCTGTTCCATCTAGTTTAGTTAAAACAATTCCAGTAATATTGGTTATTTCTTTAAAAGAAGAAGCTTGTAATATGCCATTTTGACCAGTAGAAGCATCTATTACAAGAAGTGTTTCTTGAGGAGCACCATCAATATGAGTAGCAATTACCTTATTTATTTTTTCTAATTCTTTCATTAAATTTACTTTATTTTGAAGGCGACCTGCGGTGTCAATTAGAACAATATCAATATTATGCTCTTTTGCCATTACTAATCCATCATAAATAACACCTGCTGGATCAGTATTTTCTTTACCATAAAACAAAGAACCTGTTTTTGATGCCCATTCTTTTAATTGGGGTACAGCACCTGCTCTAAAAGTATCCCCCGCAATCATCATGATACTCTTTCCTTCTTTTTTATATTTATAGGCTAATTTTGCTATAGTAGTAGTTTTACCTACTCCATTAACACCTACCATTAGAATAACAGTGGGTCCATTCGGATTTATATTAATTTTATCACTTAGTGATTCCCCACTAACATAAATAATAAATAATTCATCCACTATTACTTCTTGTAAATATTTGGTATCAGTAATATTTTCTTTTTTTACTCTAGCTTTTAGGCGATCAATAAAGTCCATAACTGTATTTACACCAATATCAGCCATAATTAAAATACTTTCTAATTCTTCAAAATATTCTTCACTTACTTTTGTATATTTATGTCCTAAAACACTTAATTCATTTACAAATTCTTTTCGTGTCTTTTCAAGACCTTTTTCATAAGTTACAATATCCTCTTTATGTTCTTCTTTCTTAGTAAAAACATTTTTAAATTTTGCAAATAATCCCATGTTATCCTCTCTTTATTTCTGATGATAAATCATTTTGTAATTTCATTTTATTCATTAAATAAGTTACATTTTCATCTGAATTTACGCATACTACTTTGGCATTTAACAAAATTTTTCTAAAATCATTTAGAGTTTCTTCAGATATTAATTTTATTTCAATCATTTTTTCATATAATTCATAATATTTTTTCCATTCTTCTAGTTTAATCATTTCGTTAGCTAAACGGTTATATACTTTTTCTAAAATATCACTTTTCATAAATTCCTCCTTTATCATTATACTTAAAAGGATTTTCTTTGTCAAACTTCTTTATAGAATACTACTTTTATATTTTGGCTTATATAATTTTTTTATTTTCCATGACATTTAGGAGAATAATTATTTGCATAAATAACATTCATACGTTATAATTATAATGGTGAAGTAAGATGGCAAAGAAGAAAAAAACAAAAAATAGTGAAGCAGAAAAAATTGGATTTAGTGCTGAACTTACTGGTCTTATATTAATATTAATTGGTATTATTGGTTTTGGATTTGGACCTGTTGGATCTATTATTAAGAAATTTGCAATGTTTTTGGTTGGAGGATGGGCTTGGATTTTTTTATTAATCTTTATTCTTGTTTTAGGAATTTACATGTTAGTAAAAAGAAATTTACCCAAATTTTTAAATCAAAAATTAGTCGGATTATATGTAATTATTATTGTTGTTTTAGTAGCTAGTCATTTTGGATTTATTGCCAAATGTGATGGAGCTAGTGATATTTTTAAATCTACAATTGATCAGTATATGGAAAGAATTTCAACCATTGGATCAAATACCGCTTTATTTACTAGTGGAGATGCTTCCATTGAAATTGGAGGAGGAATCATTGGAGCTATATTTTCTATTGGTCTTAGTAGTTTATTTGGTCTTACAGGTACTAAGATTGTTTGTGTTATTTTAGCTCTATTTGGTTTTATTTTATTTTTCAATATTACTCTTGTTGATATTCTTCAAAAGATTAAGTCATTCTTTAGCAAATTTAAAAATTCTATGCCTAAAGAGAAACCTATTAAAGAAGCAGAATATCAATATGAAGAAGATCAAGAATTTGAAGAAAAGAAAAACGATAAAATTATTATTACAAGCATGGAAGAATTAAAAACCATGAAAGAACCGCAAAAAGAAAATTTAGATACGAATAAAGAAACAATATATGAAGCTAACAGTAATTATGTACTTCCTCCTCTTTCTTTATTAGATAATATTAGTCAACCTAAAAAGAATCCTGCTTCTAATAATTATATAAGGAGTAATAAAGAGAATTTAGAAAGAGTGTTAAAAGATTTCCAAATCAATGGTACTGTAGTTGAAATTCATATTGGTCCTGCAGTTACACAATTTGAAGTAAAAGTTCCAAGTGGTACTAAAGTTAGTCGAATTGTTGGTATTAATAAAGAAATAGCCTTAGCATTAGCAGCAAAAGATGTTAGAATTCAAGCGCCTATTCCAGGAAAAAGCACCATTGGAATAGAAATACCTAATCCAAGTATTAGTGCTGTTAAATTTAAAGAAGTTCTTGCTCATGAGTCAAAAGCTATGAGTGATGCTAAAATTGTTGTGGCTTTAGGAAAAGATATTATGGGTAGACCTCAACTTGCTGATTTATCTAAAATGCCCCATCTTTTAATCGCAGGTTCTACTGGTTCTGGTAAATCTGTTTGTACGAATACTATGATTTGTTCTATTTTAATGCGTTACAAACCTGATGAAGTAAAATTAATGCTTGTGGATCCTAAAAAGGTAGAATTATCAAATTATAATGGTGTTCCTCACCTTCTTTGTCCAGTAGTTAGTGATCCTAAAAAAGCTAGTATTGCTTTACAAAAGTTAGTAGCAGAAATGGATAAACGTTATGATATGTTTAGTGATGCTAATGTTAAGAATATAGCTGGATATAATGATTGGATTACAAAAGAAAATAAAAATAATGGTACTAATGTAGCTAAAATGCCATATATTGTTGCTATTATTGATGAACTTGCTGATTTAATGTTAGTTGCTTCTAAAGAAGTAGAAGATTCTATTATGCGAATTACTCAAATGGCACGTGCTGCTGGAATTCATTTAATTGTTGCTACACAAAGACCTTCTACTGATGTTATTACTGGAGTTGTTAAAGCAAATATCCCTTCTCGTATTGCCTTTGCTGTTGCTTCTAATATTGATTCAAGAACTATTCTTGATATGAGTGGTGCTGAAAAGTTACTTGGTAAAGGTGATATGTTATATCTTCCTATGGGTGAAAATGTACCTATTCGTATTCAAGGTTGCTTTATTACAGATGATGAAATTAAAAGAATTATTGATTATGTATGTAAAGAACAAGTTGCTCATTATAGTGAAGATATGCAAAATTTAGATGCTACAGGTAATGGAATTCATGGACTTCCTAATGAAACTGAGGAATATGATGATCCTTTATATAATGAAATTGTAGAATTTGCAATTCAGACTGGTAAAGTAAGTACTAGTTTGTTACAGCGAAGATTTAGATTAGGATATAATCGAGCAGCCAGAGTGGTAGATTTGCTTGAGGAACGCGGTATTGTTGGCCCTCCTAATGGATCTAAACCAAGAGAAGTTTTAGTTAAATTAGATGACAAATCAGAATAAAATTATGATTTACAAATAAGATTAGAATATGATAGAATATAAGTAGTTAATGGAGGGATGTTATGGCAAGTAATAAAATAAAATATAGAAATCAAACTTTAAAAAAGTATTTTATTGGACTTTGTATTATATTAGCCATAATTTTTCTTGCGTTATATTTTCATAAGTGGCATACAGTAAAAGAACAAGAGAAATATTATGAGAGCTTTTTAGTCAGTACAAATACCATTAGTTTAGAAATGACTGATATTAAGGAAATTCAATCAGTGTTATCTGAAACACCAAATTATTATTTCTTATATATTAGTTATACCAATGATGAAGATATTTATAACTTAGAAAAAGAATTAAAACCACTTATAGATGAATATCATTTACAAAATAGTTTTTACTTTTTAAATGTTACTGATTTTAAAGATACGAATCAAGATTATAAAGATGATATTGCTGAGGCTTTAGAAATTGATAAAAATATTATTTCCAAAGTTCCGATTATTCTTTATTTTAAAGATGGAAAACTCGCTACTAAAAATGGTATATTTACTGCAGATCAATTTAAAGATTTATTAGAAACTCAAGATATTAAATCACAATAAAAGGATTGTAATAGAAATTACAGTCCTTTTATTTGACTTTTGTAATACTTACATTGTTCTTTTAGCAAACATTCCTTACATTTAGGATTCCTAGCGGTACAATGATATCTTCCAAATAAAACTAATTGATGATGTAGTCTACTCCATTTGTTTTTAGGAAATTTCTTCATTAATTTTTGCTCAATTGTTGTTACAGAATCATTTTCTTTGGCTAAACCTAACCTAACTGATACTCTACTTACATGTGTATCTACTGCTATAGCTGGTACATTATAAATATTTGAGAGAACAACATTACAAGTTTTTCTTCCTACTCCTGGTAGGCTTTCTAAATATTCTCTATTATTGGGTACAATTCCATCATAATCCTTTAATAATCTAGTAGCTATTGATTTAATATAGCTAGCTTTTTTAGTATGAGAACCACATGGTCGTATAATATTTTCTATTTCTTTAATATCTGACTTTTCTATCCCTTTTAAATCATATTTATTAAATAATACCTCAGTAACCATATTGACTCTTTTATCAGTACATTGGGCACTTAGAACCGTAGCAATTAAAAGTTCATAATCTTTTTTATAATTTAATTCACATCTAGCATCTGGATAATATTGATCTAATACTTTTATTATTTCTTCACTCTTCATCATCTAACCAGTTATAATCAAATAACTCTTTATCCTCCTTTTTTTGTTCTCTTTTTTCTAAATGATTTGTTACATCACTCATTTTTTTAAAACCCTTTTTATTCCATTCATATAATATTTTATCAATATATCTTAAATTTTTTACTCCATTATATACGGCTTCTTTTAAGGCACCAATTACTAGTTCTTCACTATAATTATGTTCTAACCAAGCATTAATAATTTCATATTCCATACTCGTTATGGGGCGACCAAATTCCTGTTCAAATTCGCTATAGATATCAGACTTTATTTCTTCTTTTTCATTTTTCTTTTTTTCTTCTATTACCAACATATAAAAATTATCTAAACTAACTTTTTCTATCATTCTACCTTCAATATCTTTTTCTGTTTTAATATCAATTAGTTTTTTAGATAATAAATTAGTAAAAACTTCATAAGCTTTGTCAGAGGTAATTCCTAAATTATTGCTTAATTCATCCATGTTTAAGTAACTATTAAAGTCATTATCAAAATAAGTAAGCATTAAAAATTCCTCTAAAGTTAAATTTAATTCTAAAACTTTTTTTATAAATAAACTATTGGTAATATATTTTTTACTTTTCAGAATATCTAAATTCATTTTATCCACTCACTTTTATGATCTTTTATATATTTTATAATATCACTGGTTTTATTTCTTATTTTACCATTAATTATTAAATTTTCAAGGTCTTTTAAAATGATACTTACTGTTTTAGAATACTCAATATCTAATACTTTAATAATAGTTTCAGCTTTTATGTTGATTTCTTTTTTATCATAAATTGGTAAATCTTTGTATATTTTGTTAATTGTTTTTTTGTCTATATTCAAAATTTCTCCCGCTACTTGAGATAAATACAAACCATAATGATAAATCGTATATCTATCAATTGTTTTACTATTAATTATTCTTCTTAAAGCAGTTATATTATTTTTTTCCTCTTTAGTAAATGGTAAATTCATATTAATCTTTAATTGAGCATACATTCCCTCTATATTTTTTATTGGTATAATATTTTTCCATTCATTTATTTCTAGTAAATCTAAAATACCTAGATCATCTAAAAGACTTAATCCTTTTTTGACATTACTTGATAAAAGTATTTTATCTAATTCTTCTTTAATTCTGGTGTTTGATAAAGTTAGTATTAATTCGTTATTTGCTTCTATGGCTTTATAAAAATTAGAATCTAAATTAAAATTTAGAATAGTTGCCAGACGAATCCCTCTTAATATTCTTAATGGATCTTCTTTAATTTTTTTTGTTTCATCTCCAATTATCCTTATTTTTAAAGCTCTTAAATCATCTATTCCCCCTACTAAATCAATTATTTCTCCTTTACTATTCATACATATAGCATTAACCGTAAAATCACGTCTTTGTAAATCAGAAACTAAATTATTAATATAATTAAATTCTACAGGTTTTCTTCCTTTATATTTTATTTCTTCACGATAGGTAGTAATTTCAATATGATATTCTTTTATTTTAAAGTCTATTCCCCCTAAGTTTTTAGAGGAAGCATTAGGAAATATTGTTAATAATTCTTTTGGAGTAGCATTGGTACATATATCAATATCATATGAAGATATTCCTACTAATAAATCTCTGATATATCCTCCAACTACATAGGCTTCAAACCCTTTATTTTCAATTTTTGTTAAGATATTTTTAATTATTTTATTCAATCTTATCACCTATTTAATTTTATTTCTTAATTATTTTTTCATTAATATATTTTTCTACTTCCTGAACGATATTATTAAAATTATCAAAATCCACATTAAACCAAGTAATATCCATTTGATTATTAAACCAAGTGTATTGTCTTTTAGCATAATGTCTTGAATTCTTTTTGATTAAATCTTTGGCTTCATCTAGGGTTATCTCTCCATCAAAATATCTAAATAACTCTTTGTATCCTATCGCAGTAGATAGTGCTTTAGAATTTATTTTTTGATCATAAAATAATCTTACTTCTTTTTCTAGTCCTTCATTAAACATTAAATCAACACGTTTATTAATTCGTTCGTAAAGCATGTTTCTTTCACAAGTAAGTCCTATATATATGGCGTTATATAATGGTTTAGCCGCAGGAATTTCTATGTTCTCTTTGTTTAAAAATCTGATTAATCTTTTCCGATTATGAAGATGAATATTCATATTAGGATCCTTTTTTTTGGCTAGTTCATAAACTTCTTCATTTGTTAATTTATCATAACTCTTCATGGAATACTCTTCTTTATTAAATTCATAACTATATAAACAGGCTTTTAGATAAAGACCTGTTCCTCCCACAAAAATAATGTTTTTATCTTGATTTTTTTCGATTATTTTACGAGCATCTTTTTGATAATCAAATACTGTATAATTTTCTTTCACATCCTTGATATCAAATAAATAATGAGGAATTCCTTCTTTTTCTTCTTCTTTAATTTTAGCTGTTCCTATATTCATTCCTATATATACCTGCATAGCATCTACATTTATAATTATTCCATTATATTTTTTGGCTAGTTCTACACTTAATTTGGTCTTTCCAACCCCTGTTGGTCCAACGATACAAAGGATCATTTTTGCTTCTCCTCTTTTAATAAATCACGAATTTCTTCTAATAATATTACATCTTCTGGCTTTTTTGGCTTCTCTTTTATTTCTTCTTTCTTTTTTAAATTACTAATTTTATTAATAAATTTAATTAATATAAATAAACAGAACGCTATAATTAAAAAGTTGATAATGCTTTCAATGAAAGCTCCATATTCAATTCTTGTATCTTTAAATGTAATAGCTAAATTTGAAAAGTCTACTCCCCCTAAAATCAATCCTAATATTGGGGTTAAAATATTATTTACAAGACTTGTTACAATAGTAGAAAATGCTCCTCCTATTATTATACCAACCGCTAAATCGATAACGCTTCCTCTAGCAATAAATTTTTTAAATTCATGAATTGTGTTTTTCATAATACCTCTTTTCTCTTTCTATTTTAGCATAAATTACTCATTAAAAAAAGTTAATCTTTCGATTAACCTTCTTCATCTACATAAGTTGTTCCTTCAAAAAAAGGAATATTTTTATCACACCAATCTTTACTTGGCTCATTGCCACTTCCAAAACTCTCTGTCAAATCAATTAGTACTAGGCCATCATACCATACAGATGTCGTACTTTTATTATTGTTATAATCAAGACGCATTGGATAGGTATTCGTAGTAAAAGAAGAACGATTATTAACTGCTGATACAATATTCCATGAACCAGCAGAACCTAAAGATTGCCCTTCTACAAAGTTTGGTTCCGCAATAGGCCAGTAAAGTCCAGCACTTCCACTGGCACCTTCATGATAGACTTCATATCTAGCATAATATTTATGAGTTGAATCTAAAGGAATTGAAACAGAATTTTGGGCTAGTATTTCAGGAGCACTGCTTGTCCCAGTTAATTTAATAGAAGTTGTTCCATATTTAGCATGAGCTGTATCAATTGTCCCTCCTGACCAAATATTACTTTTTTCAAAACTTGGATCTGTTATTAAATTTTTAAGCTCTATTTGAGGAGCTGTTGGAGTGCTATAAATGATTATTTCTGCTTCAAATTTTTGATTCATTACTTCATTTCCAGCACTTTCATCTATCCATAAATATAAATCATAATTTTTACTGGTATTTTGATTCGGTAAAATCCCTGTTTCTATAACATAAGATGCTTTTATATCTTTTTTAGTTATGCCACTTGGAAGATCTGATTCCTTTAAAGTGGTTAATTTGGTTGTATTTTGAGCATCCAATGAATAATTAATAAATGGTAATAATTGATCAGATGTTGTAGATAGAACATTTAAAATTATTTGATAACCACTTCCTATATGACAATCATTATTTGAGATTGTAAAGGAATATGGAGTAATTTTTTTAAAAGCTTGAGTACTACTCATAGGATATCCTGTTATATTAATTGAATTTTTATCTTGGAATTCAATATTATAGCAACTTGTATTTAACACATTTGTTCCTTCTTGTTTCGCATTAAAAGATAAATAAGCATACGTTATGCTAATTGTAGCAATTACAACTACAACAATAGAAGATATAAGGAAAAGGATATATCTTTGGTTAGTTTTTAAAGATTTATGTTTTTTCTTTTTCAAGACGATCACCATATCTTTACTACATCTATTATATAGTATTTTCTATTTTCTCACAAGTAGTAAAATAAAAAACTCCCTTTTAGGAAGTTACATATAATTATAAATTAGTACTTTACCAGTGAAGGTGTTTCCCATAATATCATTGCCAGCATTTTCATCTATCCATAAATATAGATTATAAGTTACAGATTCTCCTGGAGCAAGAGTACCATCTATTAAATTATAAGTTGTATCTATATTATATTCACTTTTAATTGATCCTAAGTCATATGTTGAAGCAGTCGTTAACATTGCACTTGGATTTTCTTTACTTGTTGGACTTGTCTCATTTAACTTATATCTTAAACTTGGAGTTAGATTTGATATTGGACTCGTTAATGTGTTTAAGGTAACTTTATAATGAATTGGATCTTTAGCATTAGATGTAGTACATGTATTTGTAATTGTAAATGTGTATGGTTTTACTTTTGATAAAGCTGTTTGTTCACTCATTGGATAAGCATAAGTTCCATTTGCATTCATAGTAATGGAATCACCATCTACGTAATTTACTTGAAAACATGTTGTTGTTATTTCATTAGGAGTTGTTTGTTTACTTGCCACTGAATAATAAGAATAACTTGTTCCAATTGTAATTGTTACGAGTATCATAATTGTTAAAACTCCAAGAGTAATTTTATAACCACTTCTCATATTATCACCTATTTTACTATTTATAATTATAAGATATTTTTGTCATTCCTACAAGTACTTTTTACTAATTTTTAATAAATATTGCTTTTTTACCATCTAAGCTAAAACTTTTAGCATCTGTTATTTCTACTGGTATTATTTTGCCAATATCTTGTGTTGCATCATTTATATTTACTAATTTCATAGTTTTAGTATAACCATATACTTTATCTTTTCCTTTTTCACTTGGGCCTAAAACTAATACTTCTTCTATTTTACCAATATACTCTTTATTATGAGATAAGCTATCAGCATTTATTAAATTATTTAATTCTTGTAATCTTTTTTCTTTTTCTTCTTTAGAAATATTATCTTTAATTTTAGAAGCAGGCGTTCCTTCTCTAGGAGAATAAATAAATGTAAAAGCTCCATCAAATTTACATTCTTTTACTACTTCTAAAGTTTCTTTAAAATCTTCTTTGGTTTCATTAGGAAATCCTACTATGATATCTGTTGTAATACTAACATTTTTTATTTTTTCTTTTATTTTTTTATATAGTGTTAAATATTCTTCTTTTGTATAACGTCTTCCCATTAGTTTTAAAATTCTACTACTTCCACTTTGAAGAGGTAAATGAATGTAAGGCATTATATTTTCATATTTTTGGATGACATCTATCATTTCATCTGTAAAATCCCAAGGATGAGAAGTTACAAAACGAATTCTTGGGATTCCTGTTTTAGCTACATCTTCTAGTAAACTCGCAAAATTATATTCTTCTTCTAAATCTTTTCCATAAGCATTTACATTTTGACCTAGTAAGGTTATTTCTAAATAGCCTTCTTTTTTTAAATTTTCTATTTCTTTTATAATTTCTTCTTTTTTACGACTTCTTTGACGACCTCTTGTAAAAGGAACAATACAATATGTACAAAATTTATCACATCCATACATAATATTTACCCATGCAGTATATTTAGAATCTCTTACATAATCCATATTTTCATAAACATTTCCTTCTATCGAATATACTTCAATTTGCCTGCTTTTACTTTCTTCTAAAATCATACTGCCTAAATCATTGATATTATGTGTGCCAAAAACAATATCTACAAAAGGATATTTTTCTTTTAAAAGCTTTGAGATTCCTTCTTCTTGAGGCATACAACCACCTATACAAATCATTAGCTCTGTTTTTTCTCTTTTTAAGTGCTTTAATCTTCCTAAAAAACCAAAGACTTTATCATGAGCATTTTCTCTTATTGCACATGTATTTAAGACAACAATATCAGCATTATTTACATCTTCTGTTTCTTTAAACCCTAAATTTTCTAATATTCCTTTTATTTCTTCAGAATCATGAACATTCATTTGACAACCATAAGTTCTTATAAAATATTTTTTATCTTTAAACTTATCACTTTTGATATTTTTAGCATTTAAAAATTCTACTTTTTTATTTGTTCTTAAACGTGCTTGCTTCATATCTGGTAAATTCATAATACACCATCCCTAAGTTATTATTATATCATGGTTCTTTTAGATTGTAAAAGAGAACGTAAGAATTAACTTACTTTAATTTGCCAAATCTTTGTACTTCTTTTATATTTTAAGATAAAAAACTATCTTATACTTTGTGGTAAGATAGTTTAATAATATAATATAATTTTAAAATTTCTTCATTAAAAGATCCGTTTATATCTTTTAAGATACTTTCATATATATATTCCATGTTATCTACATTTTCTTTTTTATATTCATAATACAAATACTTTAATTTAGCTATTTCTTTTTCTTGATATAAATGATTGATTTCTAATAAAATTAATTTTTTAGCTTCACTTATTTGTCTTAGAGTATTATCTATTTGTAATTTCTCTATTATCTCATATTTTATATCAGTATCTTTCATTCCATAAATAATTTCTAAAACATTTAATTCATCTTCTATTAATAATTTACTTCTATTCATGGTTAGTCCTTCTTTATTAAATTCTAGCGCTATTACATTTTTAGTATCTGTAAACAAGCAGGCATATTCTATCCTTTTTATATTCTTTTTATCACTTACTAAGGTTTTATCATGAATACTATCTAAAAAATCTGATGATACTTTTATTTTATTACTAATTAAATCGATAAAAGTTTTATGTTTTAACTTAATTAAAGGAATTTTTTTTAATAACTCTAGATTATCATAATCATTCCACTCATAAAAATCATATGCTTTATTTTCGCCCCAATTTAAAATTATGTCGTAATAATAATTCATTCTTGATCCACCTTTCTAACGATATTCCTATTAAAGCAATTCCTATTACAAATAGCCACACTTCTACTCTTCTACTTATAAATTGAACAAATTCTATGAAACTATACCCAATTGTTAATAAATTAAGATAAATTATAATAAAAAATAGGCCAATACTAGTAAATATGACACCAATTATGTAAAGTAATAATCGAAACATAGTAACTCCCCTATAATTTTATTTCTTAAATAAAAAAAATATTATATAATTAAATAGGTGATAAAATTGAACTATTTAATTTATATTATTTTAGGGATTATTCAGGGATTTACTGAACCGATTCCCGTATCTTCTAGTGGGCATATTTTTCTTTTTAAAAATATTTTTAATACAGATATGTTTAATGATTTAAATTTTGAAATTGTGGCTAATTTTGGATCTTTTCTAGCTATTTTATTTATATTTAGAAAAGAAGTATGGGAACTTTTAACAGCTTTTTTCTCTTATATTTTTAAGAAAGAGACAAGAGAAAAATATAAAAAGAAATTTAGGTACTGTATATATATTATTATTTCTACTATTCCAATTGGACTTGCTGGATTTTTATTTAAAGATTTTATTGAAGAAAAATTACAAAATATTACTATTTTAGGTTTTGCTTTCTTAATTACAGCTTTTATGCTTCTATTAGTTAAAAATAAAAATGGGAAAAAAGATGATGATGATATCACTTTAAAAGACGCTCTCATTATTGGTATATTACAAATTATAGCATTATTTCCTGGTATTAGTAGAAGTGGTACTACTTTAGTTCTTTGTTTACTGGTTGGTATGAGTAAAAATACAGCTTTAAAATATACTTTTATTTTATATTTTCCTATTAGTTTAGGAACTATGATTTTGGGAGTTAAAGATATTATGGAAGCTGGAAATTTAAGTAGCGTTGCTCTACCTTATTTTAGTGGATTATTAGCAGCATTAGTAGTTACATATTTTTCTTATCGCTGGCTTAGTAATGTTGTAAAGCGTGGTAATCTTTGGAAATTTAGCATTTATTGTGTATGTTTAGCCATATTTATCTTTATTTATTTTAGATAAAAAGCTTCACTTTATAGTGGAGCTTTTATCTTGTAAGCAAAATGATTTCATTTAAAAATTAGTTTGGCGTATAAAAAAGTGGTGAACCACTTAATTTTTAAATAATATAATATTAAATACTAATAAGACTGCTACATTAAAGGCATAACTAAATTGAAAACGTTCACATTCACCTATAGAAACGATTAAGTCTGATGCACAAATTATCCATCCTTCTTTACTTTTGGGTTTAAATTCTTTAATACTTGCTTTTTCTTTTGGATTTATAAATGGGAAAATCTTTTTTATTAAAACATGATGGAACATATGAGTCTTAATGGCTTCTGCCTCTAATTCTGTTACATTAAAATATCTTTTGGCATTGCTAGCTGCTGTAACTGGATGTCTTAAATATGAATTTTCTGGGCTTTCTTTTCTAGTTCCGTAAAAGAAGTCATGCAAAAGTCCCGCTCTAGACACACTTTTTAAATCTGCTTTAAAATATCTTCCTAAACGATAACTTAATTTGGCTACTCTTAAAGAGTGCTCGTATTTACTTGTACCATGATGTAAATCTTTTTTTGTTTCTAAAAAATGTTCATTATTTAATATATCACACACATACTCATCAAACTCGCATTTTAAACGTTTTGTCATCTTTTCAACTCCTACTTTTTACTTTGCGACTATTATTATTATAGTAAATTATACTTCTTTTGTAAAGGATAAATGCTTAAATTTAATTGATAATTGTTCTATACTACTTTATATTTTAGGAAAAATTTATAAGCCAATAATTAATGATTTAATTATTATCTTTCCTCTAGTCGCATAGTTAATATTAGTTTTATTTACCCTTTAAAAAAGTCCTAAAAGGACTTATAAATTATGTTATTTACAACCCCCTAAATTGCTCATAACTATAGTTAATTATAGCATATTTTCTTGTATTTGTCAAAAAGTGGACAAATAAAAAAAGAAGCAATTATGCTTCCTTTAAAGTTAAATGATCATCTTTTACATCTACTATAATGTTATCATTATATTTAATTTCATTTTTGATAATTTTATCTGCTAAAAGAGTTTCAATATTATGAGTAACATATCTTTTAATTGGTCTTGCACCATAAGCTTCTTCATATGAATGTTCAATAATAAAATCTTTAGCTTCTTTTGTCAATTTTAAATGTAAATTAATATTTTTAAGCCTTGATTCTGTTTCATGAATGATCTTATCAAGAATACTATAAACAATATCTTTTCCTAAAGATTTGAATATGATAATTTCATCAATACGATTAATAAATTCTGGACGGAATGTTCTTTTTAGTGCTTCCATTACTTTTGATTCACTATTTTTATCATTATCAAGAATGTATTCACTTCCTAAATTAGATGTCATAATAATAATTGTATTTTTAAAATCAACTAATTTTCCTGTTGAATCTGTTATACGGCCATCATCTAATATTTGTAGTAAAATATTGAATACATCAGGATGAGCTTTTTCAATTTCATCAAATAACACTATACTATATGGATTTCTTCTAACTGCTTCTGTTAGCTCTCCTCCTTCATCATAACCAACATATCCTGGAGGAGCTCCAAGTAATCTCGATACATTAAAAGCTTCCATATATTCCGAACAATCTATTCTTACCATATGACGTTCATCATCAAATAATTCATAAGCTAAAGCTTTAGCTAATTCTGTTTTTCCTACTCCAGTTGGTCCCATAAAGATAAATGAGCCAATTGGACGATTAGGATCCTTAATTCCACTTCTAGCACGAATAATAGCATCACTTACAACTTTTACTGCTTCATCTTGACCAATTACTCTTTTCTTTAGATTTGCTTCTAAACTTAATAGTTTTTCTTTTTCACCACTTACTAATTTTTGAACTGGAATATTGGTCCATTTAGCAACAATTCTAGCAATATCTTCTTCTGTTACAGTATCACTTAACATTTGAGAATCTATTTTATGGCGTAAACTTTCAAGTTCTTGTTCTAAAGCTGGGATTGTTCCATGACGTAATCTAGCAGCTGTTTCTAAGTCATAATTATTTTCTGCTGTTTCTAATTTAAAACGAGCTTGATCTAATTCTTCTTTTTTCTTATTAATATTATCGTTCAGACTTTTTTCTTCTTCCCATTTTTTTCGCATGGAAGACTCTTCCTCTTTTAATGTTTCTATTTCTTTTTCTAGTTCTTCCTTACGTTTCTTGGATAATTCATCTTTTTCTTTCTTGATTGCTTCTCTTTCAATTTCTAAACTCATAATTTTACGAGTTAATGTATCTAGTTCAGTTGGAACAGAAGCCATTTGCATCTTTATGGTAGCACATGCTTCGTCTACTAAATCAATTGCTTTATCTGGTAAAAAACGGTCTGTTATATAGCGATCACTAAGAGTTGCAGCACTAATTAAAGCATTGTCTTTAATATTGACACTATGGAATAATTCAAATTTTTCTTTTAAACCACGTAAGATTGTAATTGTGTCTTCTACATTGGGCTCACTTACTTGAATTTTTTGAAGTCTTCTTTCTAGGGCTCCATCTTTTTCAATGTATTTACGATATTCATTTAATGTTGTAGCACCAATTAATCTTATCTCACCACGAGCAAGCATTGGTTTAAGCATATTCCCAGCATCCATTGCTCCTTCAGCTCCTGCACCTACAATCATATGAATTTCATCTATAAATAAAATGATATCTCCATTAGAATCACTAATTTCTTTTAATACTTTTTTTAGACGCTCTTCAAATTCACCACGATATTTTGCTCCTGCAATTAAAGCTCCTAAATCTAAAGACCATATCCTTTTGCCTTTTAGAGTACTAGGAACATCTCCTTTCACAATACGAATAGCAAGACCTTCAACTATTGCCGTTTTACCAACACCAGGTTCACCAATTAAAACGGGATTATTTTTTGTTTTTCTTGATAAAATACGAATAATACTACGGATTTCTTCATCACGACCAATAACAGGATCAACTTTATTAAGTCTCACCGCTTCTGTTATATCACGGCCATATTTTTCTAAAACATTTTCGTTTTCTTCCTGCATATTTGGATACATATTAACACTTCCTTTCTTTTATATATATGTTATATCACAAAAATTAGCACTTGTCAAGTGCAAGTGCTAATTTGTTTTTTTTATTTTAATACTGGATATCCATTTTCTCCTAATTTCCAATTTAATAGTTGATATCCACTTAAAATCTCATCTATTTCACTTAAATTTATATTACTTATATTACTATTTAATGTATTAACAAAATTATTAGATTTCATTTCACTATTACTCATTCTAGTTAAATTTATATTTGTATTATTGCTTCCACTTATATTATCTAAATAGTATGTATTTGATATATCAAATGTGCTTCCATCTAATAGGTACGTTATTCCATATGTATCATTATTGGAAACTATAGTGCCTATATTATAAATATTATTTAGATATAAATGATTTGCCCTATTATCATCAAAATATACCAATGCTATTCCAGCAACTTTATAGGTGCCACTAGAAGTTACATCTCCAGCATTATAGGAATTTATAATTTTTGATGTACTTTCATTATTAATTAATCCTACTATACCCGCTGCTTGTTTTATACTTTTAACTTGTCCATTATTATAACTATTTAATATTATTGCTTCTGAATTATGATTATATCCAATTATTCCTCCTACTGTTGTTCGGTATTCCGATTCTGATTTATCATTGGATAAAGAGGATACATTTCCAGTATTATAACTTTCATTAATAATAACTCTTCCCCCTGCTCTTAAAAATCCTAAAACACCTCCTGTTCTTAAACCATTTATTACTTCTCCAGTGTTATAAGATTGATAAATTATAGATTGTCCTTTTATATAGCCAATTAATCCACCTACACTAATTAAATTATCATATGCTTCTACAACTTCAGTCGATACTTTTCCAATATTATAACAATTATTAATTGTTGTTATGTTTGCTTCAGTATTATCCCTTCCCAATATGCCTCCAATATTATGACCAAGATTATTTACAATTATTCCTTCATTATAGCTATTTTCTACAGTTAAAATTCCTTCATTTCCCCCCCACTAATCCTCCTGTATTATTTCCGTTACTAATACTTCCGCTATTATGACTACTTTTGATTGTAGTAGTACCCTGAGTCCATCCAATTATACCTCCTGTACTATAGGTACTGCTTTTGCTAGTAATATTTGACTCATTATAACAATTTTCTATTGCAATATTGTATCCTCTGCCAACAATTCCTCCCAAATCTGATCTTATGTTAGTTTGAAAAATACCATCTACGCCTAAATTTTTAATGGTGGCATTCATTGCATATCCAAACAATCCTAAATAGGCTTTATCACTTTCTTCATTATAAATATATAGATTACTTATCTTTTTATTGTTTCCATCAAATATTCCTGAAAAATATCGTGATTCATCATTGTAATTACTATTTCCAATTGGAATAAAACCACTTCCAGTTGTTAATTCTATTTTTAGCTCTTCTATTTTGCCATTGCCATTTATATCTCCATATGAAGTATTTGTATTATCTATATAGCTTTCCATATTTTGAAAATCTAAATTATTTTCTAGTCTAAAATAATTATCTTCATAAGTTATCCCATTATTTACAGCATTAGATAATGCTACTAAATCTTCTATAGTTTTTATTTTATAGGGATTTTCTGCTGTTCCTTTTCCTTCCCATGCTACATTAAAATATAAATAGCATTTTGTTTCTTCTAAAGTTACAGGCGTTACACTTAATTCTTTAGTATTTACATTATAATTAATCGTTACATCTAATTTTTCATTTCCCTTTTTACAATAACTTTTCTCGCTATTAAATATATAACCAGCATTAGGAATTGTATCTGTTTTTGTGTATTCATTTCCTTCTTCAACATACATTCCTATTAAATTTTTACTTTGCAAAGTTTCTACACTAATTAATTTGTTTTCTTTGTTGATATCTCTTAATTTAAGATACCCCCCCCCCAACTACTATTAATAGTGCTGTTGAGAGGATTATAATCTTCTTTTTCATTTTATTTTCTCCTCTATTCTATTATTATTTATATCATATTATTGAAGATTTTTCAATATTGCTTTTTATTTTTATATGTAATTAAAATAAGCTCCCTTTACGAAAGCTTATTTTATAATAGATTCTAAACCTAATTTAATCATATCATTTAATTTTGTTTGTCTTTCTTCTGGACTTAATACAACGTCTGAATATTTAGAATCTGATACTGTCATAAGGGTAGTTGCTTCTACATTCATAGTATTGGCAACATGACATACACCAAATCCTTCCATTTCTTCTCCAAGAATTTCATATTCGCTTGGAATACGCTCTAGAACTCTATCATAATCAATATATGGGCCAAAAACATCCATGGTTGTAGTCATACCATAATGTAAATTAATATTTAATTCTCTAGCAGTACTTAAAATAACTTTATTTAGATTTTCATTTGCCTCTACTACATTTCCTACATAATTATTATATGTATAAGCAAAATTAGATTCTGAATAAATTTCTTTTGTAAGAATAACATCACCAACATCTGCTTTAGGACTTACGGCTCCGCATGTTCCAATTCTAATGATTCTTTTTACATGAAAGAAATGAATTAATTCAAATACATAAATACTAGCACTAGGCATGCCCATTCCATGAGCCATTACAGTAATTTTTTTCCCTTTATATGTTCCTGTATATCCTGACATATTTCTTATGTTTGTAACTAGTTTCGCATTTTCTAGAAAATTATCTGCTATATATTTAGCCCTTAATGGGTCTCCTGGCATTAATACTAATTCTCCAATATCTGCTTTTGCTTCAATATGAATTGGTTCTTCTCCAATAAACATAACATCACCTATTATAATATTATCATATCTTGAGAAAAAAATTAATTCCTAAAATTATTTCTTTACACTTCTTTGTAATAACAATTTATCTTCTCTTAAACTATCTCTATATAGAGAACTATTTAGTTCTTCTAAATGTTTTTCGAAACATTCTCCTTCATTATTTTTCATTAAATTGTATAGATTAGCTTTAATAGATCCGCTTATTTGAAGTTTTGATAATATTTTCCATAAAAACTCTGGATCTTCTTCATAGATTGTTAATAAATCTATTTCATATAAATAACTTAAATAAACTAAATATGTGGATAATCGTAAATTATTTTTTTCATAGGGTATAATTAAATCTTCTACTGGTACTATTAAATGAGCATTACGAGTTAAATATAAATCATTTAATCCTAGACTTTTTAGGGTTAGACTTTTATTTTCTAATTCTTTTATGTCTTGTTCTAATAATAAAATATGTAATAATTTTACTTTTGTTTTTAGAAGTCTTTTTTCTTCTATAAATTGTTTTAAAGTTATTCCTTCTAACTTTTCTTTACTTGTTATTACATTTTTTTCATTCATTAAAAAAACCTCTCTTTCTTATAAGAGAAGTTTATGTATTATTTTTTTATTTATGCATTAAATCATTTTCTATTTTCATTAAACGATTATATTTAGCTATTCTTTCCCCTCTTGACATAGATCCTGTTTTAATAAAAGGAATGGATAGCCCAACAGCAAAATCAGCAATAAAGGTGTCTTCTGTTTCTCCACTTCTATGAGATATGATCATTTTATAATTGTTCTTACGAGCTAAAATAATAGTTTTAATCATTTCTGTTACTGTTCCAATTTGATTGGCTTTTAAAAGAATGGCATTTCCTGCTTTTAAATTAATTCCTTTTTCTAAATATTTAGCATTAGTAACAAAATAATCGTCTCCTACTAGCATAATTTTTTCACCAATAAATTTAGTTAATACTGCTAAGGATTCAAAATCATTTTCTTCAAATGGATCTTCAATACTAATAATAGGATATTTATTAACAAGAGTAATATAATACTTAATTAATTCATCACTTGTTAGATCCTGTTTATCTATTCTATAAGTTTTTGTTTCTTTATTATATAATTCACTAGCTGCTATATCTAAAGCAATAAATACCTCTATTCCTGGTTTATAGCCGCTTTTTTCTATTGCTTCCATAATTAAATCTAAAGCTAAATTATTATATTCTAAGTTGGGAGCAAATCCACCTTCATCCCCAACACTGGTAGCTAGTCCTTGTTCTTTTAAAATATCTTTTAAAGTATGAAAGATCTCACTTGCTACTCTTACACGATTAGACATTCCCTTTATAGTTGGAACAATCATAAATTCTTGAATATCTAAATTATTGTCAGCATGAACACCACCGTTAATTACATTTACCATTGGTAGTGGCATACTTACTCTTCCTCCACTCAAATAAGCATATAATTCTTTATTCTCACTTTTAGCAGAAGCTTTAATGCTTGCTAGCGATACAGCAAGAGTAGCATTGGCACCTAAATTACTTTTATTTTCTGTTCCATCTAAATTGATCAACAATTTATCAATCATAACTTGTTCTAATTCTTTTCCGATTAAATTATCTTTAATAATTGTATTAATATTATTAACTGCTTTTAGTACACCTTTTTTATGATATCTTTTATCATTGTCTCTTAATTCTAAAGCTTCTTTTGAACCAGTTGATGCTCCACTTGGTACAGAAGCCGTAGCAGTTATTCCATTATCTAAATAAATTGTAGCTTCTACAGTAGGATTTCCTCTACTATCTAAAATTTCTCTTCCTACTAAGTCAATAATTTTTGGCATTTTTATCACCTACTTCCTTATAAGTATACCAAATTTAAGCCTTTCTTATCAATCTTTTTACATATTCTATTATTATTTTTTGACTAAACTTTACTATTTTGTTACAATGTATTTATGGTGAATAGAATGAATGATATCAATTATATAAAAATTAGTATTCCAAATTTACTTCATAATATTAAGACTTTTAAAAATGATTATTCTTATTGTATTATGGATGTTAGTAATAATGCTTTTTTCCATGGTATGTATTTAATTAAATATTTAACTCATGAAATTGATTATTTATATGTTTCTCATTTCTATGATTTGCAACTTATTCGTAAATATAATCAATCTATACCAGTTATTTATGGTGGAGATATTACTTTAGATAATATTTTTGATTTAATTATCCATAATGCTATTGTTGTTATTAGAGACTTGCAATTATTAAAACAAATTAAAGAGTTAAATATCAAAGATTCTTTATCTTTTCTTTTTGAGATTGATCCTAGTGGTATATATGGGATTGATAATAAAGAATGTATTTTAGATTATTTAGAGTGGAATCATCCATCTTTTAATCTATTAGGTATTATTGCTCGAATTAAAGAAGAAGATGAAAAATTTCTATCCATTATAAAGCCTCTTTCTAATTTGAAACTAGTTATTTTAAATCATGAGGGAAATAAAAAGAGATTTAATCATTCCAATGCTATTAGGCTTGATCAATCTATTTATGGTATTAATATGTATCCAAAAAGGATATTAAAAAGAAATATTCCTGTTTATCAACAAGCTTTTACCTTATGTTCTAAAGTTTCAACCATAAAAAAAATAAGTCATCATAAAAAAATAAAATTTATTGCGATTATTCCATTTGGATATGATCACGGAATGAGTAATCATATTAAATATATTTATATAGAAAATGCTTTGTATCCTGTTTTTCATATTACAAATGAATTTACAGAAATTTTGGTAGATGAATCTATCGAAAAAGATATGAATGTTGAAATTACTTCTTCTAATAATCCTTTAGAAAATTATTTTCCATCACAAACTTTAAATTATTTTGCTTTATTTCATTTAAATATTCCCATAGTTTTTGATGATTATATTTTAGAAAAAACGTTAATTTATTAAAAAAGATGTCAAAAGTTATTGACATCTTTCTTTATTAATGATATATTAAATTACGTCAATGGCGAATGGGCGCTTAGCTCAGTTGGTTAGAGCACCTGCCTTACAAGCAGGGGGTCATAGGTTCGAGTCCTATAGCGCCCACCATTTTATTTTTTTGCCGACATAGCGTAACTGGCAGCGCAACTGACTTGTAATCAGTAGGTTGGGGGTTCGACTCCCTCTGTCGGCACCATTAAATTATGGGGAGATAGCGAAGTGGTCAAACGCGGCAGACTGTAAATCTGTTCCTTCGGGTTCCATGGTTCAAATCCATGTCTCCCCACCACTTAATTATTGCCTCGTAGCCAAGTGGTAAGGCATCAGACTTTGACTCTGACATTCCGCTGGTTCGAACCCAGCCGAGGCAGCCATACTTGGTTCGCTAGCTCAGTAGGTAGAGCATTTGACTTTTAATCAAAGGGTCCCGGGTTCGAATCCCGGGCGAGCCACCATTTTAGTTTATAAAAGTCCTATTTTTAGGGCTTTTTATTATTTTATAATTATTGGCAAATAAAAAGTATGCTAGCATAAGCTAGCATATTTTTTATAAAATGTATTTTAAATTTTACTTTGGTATATACTTTTAATGGCATTTACTACAGCAATTTTACCATAATTATACGTTACTCCTCCTTGTTGATAAGCGATAAATGGCACTCTCAGAGGTCCATCACAAGATAATTCTATACTAGATCCTTGAGTAAATGAACCACTTGCCATAATAATTTCATCCTCATATCCTGGCATTGGGGATGGTATTGGTAAAACTTTAGAGTCTATTGGAGAATACTTTTGAATTTCTTGAACGTATTTTATTAGTAAATCTCTATCTTTAAAAGTGATTGCTTCTACTATATCGGCTCTATTTTCATTATATCTTGGTGATACTTCAAAGCCTAATTTTTCTAGTAGATAAGAAGTTAAAACACTGGTTTTAAGACTAGATGCTACTACACTAGGGGCAAAATATAATCCCTGTAAAATACTTTTATTTGCTCCTAGACTTGGTCCTACATCAATTCCCTCTCCTGGTAAATTCAATCTTTCAGCACATAAATTAATTAGTTTCTCATCTCCACAAATATAGGCACCATTAGATGCTAATGATCCTCCTAAATTCTTAATTAAAGACCCTACTATAATATTTGCTCCTACTTCTAGAGGAGATGTTTTTTCTACCATCTCACAATAACAGTTATCAATCATAATGATTACATTTGAATCAATTTTTCGTATCTCTTTTATCACTTCTTCAATCTCTTTTATTAAAATACTTTTTCGTGTGGAATATCCCCTGCTTCTTTGTATTTCAATTACTTTTATTTTTTTCTCTTTTATCTTTTTTATAATACTGGGAATATCAAAATGATTGTCTATTAAATCTATTTGTTCATAGTTAATTTTAAAACTTTTTAGTGAACTAGGATTTTCTTTAATCCCAATTACTTCATGTAAGGTATCATATGGTAACCCTGTAATAGAAAGCATGGTATCACCAGGACGTAGTAAAGCAAAAAGGGTTGTTGATAAAGCATGAGAACCACTAATAAACTGATTCCTTACTAAAGCTTTTTCTCCTTTTAGAACATGGGCGAAAACTCGTTCAATAGCATCTCTTCCAATATCATTATAACCATATCCTGTTGTCATATTAAAATGAGCTTCATTTATATTTTCTTTGTGAAAAGCTTCTAAAACTAACTTGCTAAAATAAGTTTCCGTTTCATCTATTTCATTATAAATCTCTTTACAATCTTTTTCTGCCTCTTTTAGTAATTCTTCTATCATATTTTTAACCTCCTTTAAATATTTTTATAAAGAACTAATTTCTATTTCCTCCATCCACTCTAATCACAGAACTATTAATATAACTGGCATCATCACTGGCAAGAAAAAAAACAACCTTAGCTATTTCCTCAGGATTCGCAAAACGATTTAATAATATTTTTTTGGTTTCTTCTAAGCGATATTCTTCATCTAATTCTTTATTCATTTCAGTATTTATCCATCCTGGAGCTACTGTATTTACTCTTATATTAGGAGCATATTCTATTGCTAAATTTTTTGTTAATGATATTACTCCTGCTTTTGATGCATCATAATCTAAACCATAAGGATAATATGTATCTATCCCATTCGTTGAAGAAATATTAATGATACTTCCTTTTTTCATAATTTTATGACCATATTTGCAAACTAAAAAAGTTCCTATTAAATTTACATCTAAAATCTTTTGAAATGTTTCTTTATTCTTAGCATCTACTTCACTATCTAAAGATATTCCTGCATTATTAATTATAATATCAATATGTCCCTGTTCCTTTTTTATTTTTTCAATCATTTCTTCTACTTCAATTTCATTTGATACATCACATTTTATTGGAATGGCATTTGAATATTTTGCACATAAACTTTCAGCTTCTTTTTTACTACTATAAAAATTTACATATACAATATCTTTATTCTCTAAAAAAAGGGTTGCTATAGAAGCTCCTAGTCCTCTTGATGATCCTGTTACTAAAACAACTCTATTCATATTATCACCTGCTAAGTTCATTATTATATACTAAAGTATTGATGATTTCTACTGTTTTCTTTTCGCTTCCTAAATAATATTCTAAATTAATTGATCCCCTTTCCCCTAAATCTAAATAACTAAAAACATTTTCTAAATACATGGAATCTCCATGATTTTTATTTTGTTCTTCATAATATCGATTAATTAAATCTCTAGCTTTTATAGCATTTTCATCTGTAAAGTAATCTTCTTTATTTAAACCATAATAATCACAAGCAATACCTAAAGCAAACTCTCCTTGATTATAAGAAAACAGACCTAATATTAGACTATCAAATTTATCTATACATGTTCTTAAATAGGCTAAACCAACTTTTATATTACCATCTGGTGTATCTAATAGTTCCTTTGTAATTTCAAATGTTTCATATTCTCCAGTAAATCCTTCATTATTGTAAATTGGAACCGTCATGGTTTGACCAACAAATAAACTATAAGTGATCTGACATACATTTTCACATACGCCATTTTTTATATTGGGTCTTTCTTGGGTAATTTGGGCACATGCCAAATCATAAGGGATTCCATATCTAGTACAATATTTAAGAATTGAATCTTTAAAATACATTTCTGTTTCTTCTAACTTAGTGGTGTTAGTATCTATACGATTACTTTCAGTGCGATCTTTAAAAGCTAGTTTTACGGCGAAGTCTGCTTGATTTTCTATAGTTGGTTCTAATGAAAATTCTTTTAAGTTAGCTTTTGGTACTTCTTTTAAGTTCATCTCATAATTTATGTTGGGTAATGTTGCTATTTTATCTGATTTTGATAACTCTTTATTCATCATGCCCGCTAACAGAGAAATACTGAGTGAAACACTTAATGTTCCTGCAATAATTGCTTTTGGCATTCTTTTACTTTTGATTCTATTTACATGTTTGGACTTTTTTATTTCTGTTATGTTTTTTGGTTCTATAAAACGTTTAATTCTATTTAATAACTTAAAAAAGTAGTGATCATAAGAATCTTGTTGCATTAAAAATATTTTAGTATTATCAATTACTAAAGAAAAATTATTTTCAAAAGCAATTTCCATTACTTTGTCATTATCTATAATATTTTTTATCTTATTTTCAGTTATTTTAGATAGAAGTGTTATAATTTCTTTTTCGTTTAGGCTTATGTAATTGATGCGATCATTTTCATATTTATAAGCATAATATCTCCGTCCATTATTATAATCAATATAGAATTTATTCATTTTTTTCACCCATTTTTTCTTCAATTACCTTATCAATCATATCATACTCAGCACTAGATAAATCATTATTAATAATATATTTATCATCTACTATTTCATAGGAAGATGCAAGTAAATCATCATCTACTAAATACACAATATAATTTTTGCTAAAATAATAATCAAAATGAGTAAACAAAAAGGTTGCTTTTATTTTATTTCCTTCTATATCTTCTAAAATCATTTTATTCATAGTTATCACTCTATTCTATTATAATTATAAAGGTTTTTCTTCATTTATGCTAGTAAAGATATAAAAAAACGTATATAAAAAGTCAACTTTTTGTTGACTATTTTTTGGTTACAATTAGTTTCATAGCAGTTTTATCTTCACCATTAATTACTACATCATTAAAGGCGGGAATTACTACTAAATTATCCCCACTAGGTGCTACAAATCCTCTTGCAATGGCAATTCCTTTAATTGCTTGATTTAAAGATCCAGCCCCAATTGTTTGAATTTCTACATTTCCTTTTTCTCGAAATATATTCGCAATCGCTCCTGCTACTTTACTAGGGTTAGATTTACTAGATACTTTTAATATTTCCATATATTTTTCCTCAACTTTCTAATTAAGTATATGAAAATATTATGATATTATTCTTCTAAATTAATATCTTCATAAGAACCTAAATCATACACAATATAACCTAACTTTAAAAGTTTTTCTGCTGCTATTTTGCTACGTCTACCACTTTTGCAATAAACAAATAGAATTGTGTCTTTATCAAAAGTAGTAAGCTCATTTATTTCATCATAAGGAAGATTAAAAGCGTCAGGTATATGTCCTTCTTTGTATTCTTCTCTTGTTCTTACATCTAATATTTGATATTTAGAATTTTCTTTCATAATTTCTAAAGCTTCTTCACTATCAATTTTTTCATATGTTGCTTTGGGTGCACTAGAACAGCCGAGCAAAAGAAAACACGCTACTAAGATTATTATTCGTTTCATAATTTATTTTCCCATCTTGCATAAATTCCACACGGTAATATTAAATTAGAATCCTTTACTGGTAAGCCTAATTCATCACTACTAATTAGCCCCTTATATTTATTATTTATTCGTAAATATAAGATATCTTCTAAAACCGTTTTGGATAAACCTGTCGTATAAGAATTAATTAAAAATAAAAGAGGCTCTTTGCTTAATAGTTCACTTGCATCTTTTATTAAATCATCTAAATCGGTCTCAATATTCCATACTTCACTTTTGGCACCTCTACCAAATGAAGGGGGATCCATTATAATGATATCATATTTATTTTCCCTGCGGATTTCCCTTTTTACGAATTTTCTTACATCATCTACTAAAAATCTTACTTGCTTATCTTCTAAGTGATTTAACTTTACATTTTCTTTTGCCCAATCAATCATTCCTCTTGAAGAATCTACATGAATTACACTTGCTCCTTCTTTTAGGGCAGCAATTGTAGCAGCTCCTGTATATGCAAATAAATTTAATACTTTAATCTCTCTTTTTGATTCTTTTATTTTTTGGCGAATTAGATTCCAATTATAGGCTTGCTCTGGAAACAAACCTGTATGTTTAAATCCCATTAATTTTAAATTAAATTTTAAATCTTGATAAGTGATTGTCCAAGATGTAGGAATACTTTTTTTAATGCTCCACTTGCCTCCACCTGTATTGCTTCGATCATAAATTGCATGAGCTTTACTCCAGTCTTCTTTCTGTTCTTTTTCCCATATCACTTGAGGATCTGGACGATTTAAAATTATCCCATTCCATGACTCTAATTTTTTTCCTTTATTTAAATCTAAAATTTGATATTCTAAAAAATCTGTTACTAGTTTCATACATTCTTCTCCATTAAATACATTGCGATAGGATCCACTACATCTAAAAGCCCATTTATGAAGAAAAAGAAGCCAATTATAATTGTTTGAACTGATGGTTCATAATATAAGTTAATGCTAGTTAGTAACCCTGATGTTAAGAAAGTAAATAAAATAAATATTCTTAATATCCACATTTTATTTTTTCTGTCATGGTAAAAATCGGCTTTTTTAAGTTTAATTAAACACATTAGTGCCATCCATATTAATAATATTAAGACAATATTTTTAGTGTTTAATTCTACTAAAAATAAACTAATAAGTGCTCCTAAAGATATTAAACAAGTATATAAACTCTCTAAATCTTTTTCTTTTAATATCAAGATAAATTGCAATAATTTAAATAGAGCATAGAACCCAAATATTACTTTTAAAATAAAGCCTAAATCATTTATTTTAAATGTTGGTAAAACAAGAATAACTGCCGCTAGTAACATGAGTAATAAGCCTGTAATTAAATCTACTAATTCTTTTTTCTTCATAACACACCTCTAAGTTATTATAACATAAAGATTAAAATATTTGAACTTGAAAAAAAGAACTATTACTTAAAAAGTTCAATCATTTATAATACTTTAATTATAATAAATATTCTTTTAAATCTATACAATACAATTCTAGAGTATGATTTTCTATTTTTAAATGATTTATACCACTTGCATAATAAAATTCTTTTATCTTCTTTTTATCAAGTTCATAAATCAGTTCATATTTAGGCTTATATGCACTCGTTACGATTGGTGCAACTCTAAAAAGTATTCTATTAATATCTTGAAATAGAAGCAATCTTTGATTAGTTATACACATAGCTAAAATAAATTCATTATTATCTGCGTGAACTGTGATATTTTCTAACATAATTAGTATTTCCTCATTAGGTTGTAAATTAATAATTTCTAGATTTATAATGTTACATCAACTCCTCAATCTAAAGTTTAAATAACATACTGTATTGATAGTTTAATCATACCATATCTTTTATATCCTTTCAAGTTAGCAATAAATATTTTTTATAAATTAGGATTTAAAAAATTCAGATTAATTTTCTGAATTTTTTTTATGAAACTTTTTCAAACTGAGAATTATATATCTTAGCATAAAAACCATTTTTAGCGAGTAATTCTTCATGATGTCCAACCTCTACTATATCTCCTTCATTCATAACCAATATTAAATCAGCATTTCTAATAGTGGATAATCTATGAGCAATAATAAATGAGGTTCTTCCTTCCATTACTTTATCCATAGCTTGACTGATTAACTCTTCAGTACGAGTATCAACATTGCTTGTCGCTTCATCTAAAATTAAAATTTTGGGATTGGCTAGTATTGCTCTAGCAATTGTTAGTAATTGTTTTTGCCCTCCACTTATATTGCTTGTTTCTTCATTTATAATAGAATTATAACCTTCTGGTAATGTTCTAATAAAAAAGTCCGCACTAGCCGTTTTAGCTGCATCTATTACTTCTTTATCAGAAGCGTTTAAATTTCCATAACGTAAATTGTCCAAAATTGTGCCATTAAATAGCCACGTATCTTGAAGTACCATGGCAAACGCACTTTCATATTCACTACGTTTATAATCTTTAATATTCACACCATCTAAAAGAATTTCTCCACCATTTAATTCATAAAAACGCATTAATAATTTAACTACGGTGGTTTTTCCTGCTCCTGTTGGTCCAACTATGGCAATCTTCTCTCCACTTTTTACTAAAGCATTAAAATCTTTAATAATCATTTTATCTTTAGTATAACCAAATTTTACATGTTTAAATTCAATATTTCCTTTAACTTTTTCACATGAAATTGTTCCTTCATCAACATATTCTTCTTGTTCTAAAAATGTAAATACTCTTTCACTAGCGGCGATCATACTTTGAATTAAATTAGAAATCTGAGCAAGACTAGCAATTGGATTAGTAAAATTACGTGAATATTGGATAAAACTTTGAATGTTACCAATTGTAATCTTACCATTTATAGCAAAAATAGCTCCTAATATGGCAATGATTGTATAATTTAGATTAGCAACAAAATTCATGATGGGATGCATTAGTCCAGATAAAAACTGTGCTTTAAATCCAGCAACACACAATTTTTCGTTATCTTGATTAAAATTTTGCATAGATTTTTCTTCTGCATTAAAAGCTTTTATTACGGTATGCCCACTAATGATTTCTTCTACTTCTCCATCTACACTTCCTAAATAGTTTTGTTGATTCATAAAGTATTTTTGGCTCTTACTTACAATAATCATTACAATTATACCTGCTATTGGTAAAATTAAAGCTGTAATAATTGCTAATGTAAAATTAATGGTACACATCATAACAAAGATACCTATAAGTGTTACTATAGATGATATTAATTGTGTAGCTGATTGATTTAAATTTAACTGTAATGTATCAATATCATTTGTAATAATAGATAAAATATCACCTGTATTTTGTTTATCATAATAATTCATTGGCATCTTATTTAATTTATGAGATATTCTTTTTCTTAATTTATAGCTTGCTCTTTGGGCTACATGAGTCATAATTAAATTTTGAATATAATTAAATAAAGCACTTATTATATAAAGTATTGCTAAACATATTAGGATAGATTTTATTGCATTAAAATTAATAGTTCCTGTACCATTTATTTTGGCAATAATACCATTATATATTTTTGTTGTAGCATTTCCTAATATCTTTGGGGATATAATAGCAAATATTGTACTTCCTATTGCAAATAAGAAAGCTATGATGATTAGAATTTTATATTCTGATATAATTTTTAAAAACTTTTTTAATGTTCCTTTAAAGTCCGTTGCCTTATCAACAGCTTTAGGTCCTCCCATTTTTCCTGCCATTAAAGTTCCTCCTCCTTTAATTGCGATAAAGCAATTTCTTTATATATTTTACAAGATTTTAAAAGCTCTTTATGCGTACCACTTCCCACTATTTCGCCTTCATTTAAAACAATAATATTATCAGCATTCATAATTGTACTAATTCTTTGAGCCACAATTAATACGGTTGCATCTTTAGCATGTTTAAATAAAGCTTTTCTTAGGGCTGCATCTGTTTTAAAATCAAGGGCACTAAAAGAATCATCAAAAATATATATTTCAGGATTCTTGGCTATGGCTCTAGCTATAGATAAACGTTGTTTTTGCCCTCCGCTGACATTTGTTCCACCTTGGGAAATTTCACTTTCAAATTTATCTTTTTTCGCATCAATGAATTCTAGAGATTGACTTACTTTAGCAGCATTTAACATTTCTTCTTCGGTTAAATTATCATTTCCTAGCATTAGATTTGATTTTATTGTACCACTAAATAACATTCCCTTTTGAGGTACATAGCCAATTCGATTTCTTAGTTCAACTATAGATGATTCTTTAATGTTGATTCCATCAACATATATTTCACCACTTGTAGCATCAAAAAATCTTGGTATTAGATTCACTAAAGTAGATTTCCCTGATCCTGTCGAACCAATAAAAGCCGTTGTTGTTCCTGGTGTGGCTTTAAAGCTTATATTCTTTAGCATAGCTTCATCAGCATCTGAATATTTAAAACTTACATTTTTAAATTCTACTATACCCTTTTTTTCTTCTTTAAATGCTAAAGGATTCTCTGGTTCAACAATAGAAATCTCCTTTTTTAGAATTTCTCTAATTCTTTTTAGTGATACTAAAGCTCTTGGCATCATAACTGAAACTAAAGATATCATTAAAAATGACATAATTATTTGCATAGTATAAGTGATAAATGCTAAAAGTGTACCGACTTGAAGAGTTCCTAAATCAATTTGCTCTGCTCCATACCAAACAATTAAAATACTTATAATATTCATAACAAGCATCATGCTTGGCATCATAATTCCCATTAAACGATTTACAAATAGGTTGGTTTTAGTTAATTTGATATTAGCTTTATCAAATCTTTCTTCTTCATATTTTTCTGTTCCAAATGTTCTTATAACTGGCATACCTGTGATGATTTCTCTAGATACTAAATTCATCTTATCTATTAGTTTTTGCATACTTTTAAACTTTGGCATTGCAAAACCAAATAAAATACCAATTAAAACAAAAATCAAAATTAAAGCAATTCCAATAATCCAATTTAAAGGATTATCACTTACTTTAATGAATGCTCCAACTCCCATAATAGGAGCAAAAACTACAATTCTAAGTAACATGATAAAAAACATTTTTATTTGTTCAATGTCATTTGTTGCTCTTGTAATTAAACTGGATGCTCCAAATTCTTTAAATTCAACAGAAGAAAAAGCCATGATTTTTTTTACAACTTTATTTCTTAAAACATAGCCAATTTTAGAGGCTAATTTGGCAACTAAGAAGCCAACAATAACTGCAATCACCATTCCTATTCCTGCAATAGAAAGCATGGTTAATCCTTTATTTATAATATAATTTATTTGATATTGATTCATATCCATACCAATTTCATTGTAAATACTTTTAATTCCAGAAATAGCATATTGATCTAATACCATATTATCCATACTCTTTATAGATTGCTCAATAGAACTTATTACAGTATTAAAAGTTTCTTCATCTAATTTTAATACTTCATCTAAAAGTGTACTTCCCTCTGGTATTTGTAAATTTAAACTTTTAGCGATATTTTCATTATTCGTATAAAGCATGGTTGTAATTAGTAATGGTACTTTAATTTCTTCTTCAACTATTTTTCTTTCTTCTTCTGTTAAATCATTTAATAAATACAGATCTTCTTCTTTTATTAACGGATATTGCTTTCCAAGCTCTTCTAAATCTTGATTACTTAAATTTTCACTTACAAAAAGATCATAACTTGCCATTATAGCTGATGATTCTTTACTAATTTTAGCAATCCCGTTAAACATTTTGGTTGTAAGTACCTCTGGAAGAGTATTATCAATTCCTCCTTGTTGAATTCCATTATTAATAATATCGGACGTATAACTAGGTAATTCAAGATCACATAGTGCTTGAACTACTAATAAGGCTATAACCGCAATTATTGGAATTATAAATGTTAAAAATATGTTTTGTTTTTTCAAAAAAAATCCCTCCAATATATTTTATTTGTGGTATGTCTAATTATATCATTAATTCATTTAATTGTTAATTAAAAATTAGTTTTATCTTCGTTTAATATATGTTAAAATTAAAGTGGTGATAATATGAAAGATTATATTGATCAATATATTTTAGAACTAGAAAAAAAATTAGATCGTAAAGAGCTTGATAAAACTTTATTAGATGAGGTTTTAATTAAAATTGATTTCTTTAATAAAGAAAGAATCATTCACCTTCTTATTACTCTATTTTATGCTTTATTTGCTATTTTATTTATTTGTCATATTAAAGAATCTATCATTTATTTAATTTTTGCTTTCTTTATGATTTGCTTTTTAATTCCTTATATTATTCATTATTTTCGTTTAGAAGCTCGAGTACAATATCTTTATAAACTTTATGATAAAATAAAAATTCAGATTTAATCTCTGAATTTTCTTTTACTGCTATATTAGTTTAAAGCATCTTTTAATTTGCTTCCAGCCTTGAATGAAGCTACAGTCTTAGCAGGAATTTTAATTGCTTCTTTAGTTAAAGGATTAATTCCTTCACGTGCAGCACGTTTTTTAGCACTAAATGTTCCAAAACCAACTAAAGTTACTTTTCCTTCTTTCTTTAGTCCTGTTTGGATTCCCTCTAATAAAGCATCTAATACGCGTCCTACTTCAGCTTTTGATACTTCAGCTTTAGCAGCAGCAAATTCTACTAATTCAGTTCTTGACATTAATACTTACCTCCCAACTCAAAAACTAAAATTTATAAGGTCTTTACCTTACATAATAACATTATCAAAAAAAGCCCCTAAAATCAAGGCTTTTTTTACTTTTTTCTCTAGATTTTTTCTTTAAAAAAACGATTTTACTCAAGTTTGACAAAATAAAAACCTAAAATTAGATTTTTATTCGCTCTTTCTTGCTGGTAAATCTATCTTTTTAGGTAATTCTATTTTTTCTTTTGGTACTTCTCTTATTGGTTCCCTTACATAAACAGAACTAAATGTCTCTGGTTTCTTTACAGGGCTTTTTTCTGTTATTTCATTTATTGGGGTTACTGTAATCTCTTCATATTTTTTACTATCTTTTTCTAGTTCATCTAGTTCTTTGGAAATTGATTTTGCTAAAGCATCAAAATCAATATTTGGTACTTTTATTTTTTCTGTTTCTAATTTCTTTGTTGGATTATAATACGTATTAATAACAGGCTCTTCATTAATTTGTAATTTAGGAGTTTCCTCATTAATTATTGGTTTTATTACAGGCTCTACTACATTATGAACTGGGCTATCATTAATCGGTATTTTAGGTTGATCTAATTCTACTTTTTCTACCTCACTATGAACTGGCTCTTCTTTTATTATTGGAACTGGTTCTATTTTTGGGGTATTTATTACTGGCTCTTCAATTCTTAAATTTTCTACAAATTCATTTTCATTGTTATCATGTTGATTTAAATCATTTGATTCATTTACAGGTGGAACTGGCATAACTGGAGTAATAGGTTCGATTGGTGTTACCACATTTGGTTCTATTCCTGTTTTTACTGGTTCAACATCTAAGTTTATAGGAGCTACTGGCTCTGGATTTATAGGTATTTCTACTGGTGTAGACTTGCTAGTTTCCTTAAATGTATCATTTGCTTCTAATTTTTGCGTTTCTTCTAACTTTCTTTTCTTTTCATCTTTTTTACCAAAAAATAAGACAATTAAAAACGCTACTACTAAAAATGCAATAACTGCAAATAAACCAATACCAAAATAATTACTACTATATAATTTATCAAGGAAATTCATCCCGACACCACCTTTTATTCTACTTATTAGTCTATCATATCTATATGCGAAAATCAAGAAAAAATGTAAAGTTTTTTGCTTTACATAACTTTACATTTTAAAATTAATTCTATTTTCTTTTAGTAACTTTAATTAATATTTAAATTTCATATGGTGTTGAGGAAGTGCCATTTCCACTTTTTATTGTTACATCACTAGCTATATTAATGACTGGGCGAATGCCAAAATTACTATTTACCCAATAGGTTGCATGGTTACCAAAAAGCCATCCAGATACATTTACTGAAAATACACTAGCACTTCCATTATTAAATTGATATGGAGATAATGTCCAATAAGATTGCTGGGTATATAGATAATAGTTTTTATTATTTTCTCCTACCATTCCACCAGCTAAAGCAACCTCATCAGCAGTAATTAGTCCAATTGGATATTTTAATGATTTATTACCATTATTACTATTAATTATTGTATATAAATCATCTCTTTGATTGCAGACGATATTTGGAGAAGCATTACTATTATTTTGTCCATTATATAATTTGATATATGCCCCATAATATGTTATAGTTTTCCCGTTTCCACCACTAGATATTGTTCCTGTATTGTCTTTATATGCAGTTCTATCTGCACAGAAGCCTGCTTCTGTATTAATGTACTCTTCATAACCTTTTAAATTTGTCTCATACCAATTATCCAATACTTGCTTAATTGTACTATCATTGATATTTGCGTGGGTTTCTTCATAACTACTACTTCCAGTTTTTCCATACATATATCCGACATAAGCATTATCATTATATAAATTGTTAAATGCACTCGTCCCTATTTGTGTACTTTCACCTGTTATTGCTGGTCCACTTTCTTCATTTCCTGAATAGATTAGTCTTATACTTCCATCACCATTAATTCTGATGATTCGCCAATAGAATCCTGCAAATTTTACCCAGTTATTGGTTACTGCCCCTCTAAA
>ULRR01007037.1_pt1 | contig 70665 bp, 63 predicted proteins | sample 1955651 | NCBI WGS metagenome assembly ULRR01 (sample SAMEA4835688, study PRJEB28245) | human gut metagenome | biome: gut microbiome; material: fecal sample | place: Denmark | collected 2008
CGGATCAGCCGGTTACAGGTTTGAATCCTGTCGCGGTCACAAAGCCTTTCTTTCCGAAAGGCTTTTTTTATGCCCATTCTCTGCTTTATTCTTTCAATTTAAAAGTCAGATTATCTTTCTCGTCTATCAGCAAGCTCACATAATAGCAAGACAAATCATCGGGCATACTGATAGTCGCCTGATAATGGTATCCTGCGGCATCTACCCCCATGAAATCCATATCCGACAAGATAGCCATTTGCAAGAAATCATCAGGTATAATCCCATCAAACATACCTTTATCGATATCTTTCGCATACAAACATTGCTTGCCTTGATACACACAAATATGAATGATGTTGTCATAATAAACCTTATCCACAATCATACCCTCCTCCGTCATTTCCGGATGATAAACTTTTTTAGTAGACGAATTGATATAAGAATAGCCCCGATAACGCTTTCCCTGATAAAAAAACACAGAATCTTTCTCTATCACTTTTTTCTCAGGCTCCTGCGTAAGTTGATTGCCGAAAGGTATCGTATCGCTCTCCGCCTTATGAAGCATGACCAAATCGCCCAAGGAAGTATAGAACTGGAAAACATGGTCCTCCAGCTTGACAATATGATATGCCACCTCTTCAGAGCCGTGCGCGATAAGCGTATCTCCTATAATACTAAAACAAAATGGAGCATCGCTCTGACTGGCCAGGTACATGCTGTCGCCTTTAATCTTCAGTATGGGCAAACGGGTATTGTCATCCACCCAAATGCCCTGAAGCCGTTGTTGAGCAATTGTGTCCTCTTCACCCTGAGCTTTATTCTCACTCTTATCAGCACTTCCCGCACAGGCTGCAACCAAAAACACAAAAAGCATTATCCCTAAAACTTTCCTCATTGGTTTCTTGTTTTCTATTTCTCGCCACAAATGTATAACAAAAATACCCAAGTTAGATAAAATAACAGAAAAAAATCATATATTTGCAGTATGATTGAATTAGCCAAACATATCGAAGTCTTGCTCTTGGAGAATGATTGTGTCATCGTTCCAGGCTTAGGAGGCTTTATCGCCCACTACCGCTCCTCTCTATATAACAAGGAGACGAGGATATTTTGTCCCCCACTACGTTCCATCGGATTCAATCCCAAATTGGTCATGAACGATGGTCTGCTGGTACAATCTTATATGCAAACATATAATACCGATTTCCCCGATGCAACACGGAAAATCGGGAAAGTGGTCGACACTTTAAAAGAAAAGCTTTACCAGGAAGGACACGTCTGCCTGAACCAGGTAGGAACGCTGTATTACAATATGAACGGGAACTATGAATTCGAACCTACGGAAAACGGTTTCTTCACCCCTTCCCTCTACGGATTAGAAGCTTTTACACCTCAACGGCTGGCATTCCAACCCATACTGAAGCCCGTAACGGCAAAAGAAGAAGTGATGCCACACACACAACCAAGCAAACGGAAACCGATGTCTGCCAAACGCTGGATGCAGCATGTAGCCGCCATAGCTGCTGCCATCCTATTGTTTTTCGTATGCTCCGTACCGGTAAAAAACACCTACATAGACGAAGCCAGTTATGCTTCTTTAGGTTCGGAAGGATTGTTTGAGGCAATACGAAACCAGTCTGCAGCATCAATTGTTATTTCGCCGACTCCCCAACAGACGCAACAACAAACCACCAGGCAGCAACAAACAACAAAGAAATTGCCCAAAAACAACATCAACACCTTAAAACCTGTTGCCGTCAAAACAGAAAAAGTAGAAGCACTTATAGAAAAAGAGAGCCCTGCAAAAACAACAAAAGCCCCAGAGACAACACAACCTGCTGCTACTTCAGTAAAAGCCAAAGGCGGCAACAATCATGTCATTGTAGCAAGCCTTACAAGTCAGGAAGATGCCGACAAAGTGGTAAAAAGCCTGAAACAAAAAGGCTATGCCGGCGCACAGGTACTTGTATCGCAAGGACGTTACCGCATATCTTTATGTAATTATGCAAGAAAAACAGATGCTTATCAGAAAGTACAAGAAATAAAACAACAGCCTGACTTCGCTTCGGCATGGGTATTCACCTCCAAATAAAAACAAAAACGAACAGCCATGAAGAGAGTAAGATGTCCCAAATGTGACAATTACATACAATTTGATGAAACAAAATACAGCGAAGGCCAGTCATTGGTGTTCGTATGTGATAATTGCAAAAAACAATTCTCCATCCGCATAGGCAAAAGCAAACTGAATGCCGGCACACGCCGTGAAGAAATTATTGACGAACGCGAAGGTTTAAAAAACTGGGGAAACATCGTTGCCATAGAAAACGTATTCGGCTACAAGCAAGTACTCCCTTTACACGAAGGCGATAACCTTATCGGGCGGCGCTCGAAAGACCCCGAAGTAGATATCCCTATCGAAACCAACGACCCAAGCATGGATCGCAGGCATTGCATCTTAAATGTAAAACAAAACAAGCAAGGCAAAATCATTTATACACTGCGTGATAACGATAGCATTACAGGCACATTTATAATGAACGATATTTTAGGACCTAAAGACCGTATCCGCTTAGAAGACGGAGATATCTTTACCCTCGGAGCTACGACCCTGATTCTGAGAGCTGCCGAAGAAAAACAGCAAGAAGAGTAATAATAATATTTTAATAAGGCATACCCGTTGGCGGGCAGGCTCTGTTTGACGGGCAACTTACTGTTCTTTGATCTTATATCGAACTCAGGTTAAATTTAATACTTTTATCGCTATATTCCTAATTTTCAATGAAATATTTATTTGCCTATATCAGATTCACGTTAAATACTACTTACAACATGAAATATATAGTAATATTGTTTATAAGTCTGACGCTGTTTTGCGCCTGCAGCTCACAACACTGCGAGAGATTCTCTCACGAGGAGAAACAAAGCGTGTATTATTGGAGGACGACATTCGCACCTGACTCTGCTGACCTCGTATTCATTCGCAAACATAATATAGGACGTATTTACTTGCGAATGTTTGATGTAATAGAGGATCTAGGTGAAGTTGTTCCGAATGCAACACTGAGAATGCCGTATGAAACATTTTATATACTGAAGGATTCATTTGCCTCTGTGGAGTTCGTTCCTGTGGTGTATATCACGCTGGATGCGCTGAAAAAATCAAAGGGCAGCGAAGGCGTTCTGGCAAGGAATGTCGTGACACGAGTGAAGAACATGTGCTCGTACAACGAACTGCCCAATGTGTCGGGGCTGCAATTGGATTGCGATTGGACAACGTCTACGGAGCAGTTGTTTTTTGCCGTTTGCGATTCGGTGCGCAGTGAAATTGCGAGTGACAGCTTGGCATGGCACCTCAGTTCTACCATCCGCCTGCATCAGCTCAGCCGCAAAGTCCCGCCGGTTGATTACGGCGTGCTGATGGTTTACAACACCGGCAACTTCAACGACCCGGATGCCATCAATTCCATTATTAATGAAGCAGACGTAAAGCCCTATTTGAAACACCTTCATAACTATCCCCTACACTTAGACGTGGCATATCCCACCTATTCGTGGCAACTGCTGTTCCACAAGCGCCGATTTGTCGGCTTTTTGAATGGGGTGGACATTTCAGACACTACATGGTTCAAGTTCAATGCGGACACCCGCCTCTATGAAGCAATGGACTACATACCATATGGTAAAACACTCATTCGACCGGAGGATGCAATACGAACAGAAACATCGGACTTCGGCGAGATACGTACAATAAAAGCCTTGATAGACAGCGAATTAAACAAACGCCCCCACAGCAACATTTTATACCATTTTGATTTACGTAACCTTTCAAACTATACAGATGAAGAAATTAACCATATACTGTCTACTTCAACGGCTAATTAGTTGGGCGAGCATCACTTTTTTTGTTTCTTTCGGCGCAGAGGCTTGCGGTCCATTTCCGCCCATCATTCCTATACCCATATTCTTCGCCTCATCTTCTGTAAACGGAGTCGGAACAGAGTCAAGCATCAATGAGAATTTGCAGTTGTGGCAAAAACTGACTTCAGTAAACATTCCCTTAAAGGAGATTGAAGAGGTTGTATATAAAGATAGCAAAGAAAAGTTTAGAGAGATGACCGATATGTACCGTAATGTTAAGACAAACAATATCTTCTACATCTACCTGCGAAATACCAATGATGAAGAAATTATAAACTTCCTGACAATAGCCAAGGAGTTGGAATATCTGCGCGCAAGTATCAATTCGCCGTGGTATTACCCTTCCTCGAGATATAAGATTGATAGTGAGGAAGCATTTCAATACATCATCGACAAATGCAGTGCATATAAAGGGAAACGCCTGAAAGACCGATATAGATTGCAAGGCGTGCGGGCACTCTTTGCCACGCGCCAGTACGACAAATGCATTGTTTATTTCAACAATGCATTCAAAGACATTCCCGACTCTAACCTGTTCAAGCGGATGTCAATGAAATATGTTGCAGGATGCTGGGCGCGACTTGGTGAGGTGGACAAGGCGAATGATTATTTTGCCAAAGTAGATGACATTTATTCCCTGAAAGTGGACAATCCCGTGACTTTTATGGCAAGCTACAATCCTGACAGTCCAAGTCTATTGGCATACATCCAAACGCTGGCCAGCGATTCGACCAAGTTCTGCGCCATACGGCCAATTGCTGAAAACGTGCTCAGCCGAAGGGATGTAAAGCACCGCGGCGACTGGGAGTTTGCCTTGGCATATATATATGGAGAGTTTCAGTCTGACTATCGGAAGGCATCGAAATTTATCCACTGGGCTATCAAGCATCAGTTTTCATCGGAAAGCCTGCGTGACCACGCCCATGCCTACCGCATCAAAGTTGATGCAGAAAATGGCATCTACTCATCTCTTTCAACTGACTTGAAATGGTTTGAAACGAAAATCAATTTGTTTTCCCCTGACATGAGAGACTGGAACAGGATGATGCAGAACATCATTTATGTGAACTTAGTACCTATGCTATGGGATAAGAAAGATTATACAACAGCCATCCTGCTGTGCAGTTATGCCGACAATCTGCTCCACTCCAAGCAATACCATGCCCATTCCTATTTTTGGTGGACGGGTTGGGAGGGTAAGTACCCTACCATCCATGACATGCGCAACGACGAGCATTACTGGAATAAATATGATTACAAGTCGCTTTCATTCCAGCTAATGGGGTCGTTGACGTCTGACCAGCTAATAAAGGTGAAACACGGTATGGAGTCCGACAACAGCTTGTATCGCCTCCTAAAAAGATATGCCCGCCACGATGACGATTATTTCAACGAACTTATCGGAACTCTTGCTCTTAGGGAAGGCAACTACCGCAGGGCAGTAAACTACTTTGCCATTGTGCCCGATGCCTATATCCGCACAATGAACGTACATAAAGACAGTTACCTTGCCTTAGACCCCTTCTACGGCTATTATGAACTGGGATGGAGCAAAAACGAAACAGGCAAATGGCAAACCAAAACATCTCGCCGCAAGCAATGGGAACACCCCTTAAAGGCCAAGCTCGCCTTTGCCAAGAGGATGTTGCAATATCAAAACCAAATGAAATATGGCAAGACAGCCGACATACGCGGCATGGCTCGTCTAAATTATGCTATCGGCCGGCGTAACTCATTTGAGGAGTGCTGGGCGCTTACCCAATATTGGCGCGGAGAATATGTGGGATTATTTGAGCCAGCACTGGATTATTGGCCCGATGGTGATGCTTATATTAAGAAGTATGATGAAATCTTATATGATTATGAGAAGACTGTCGGACATGAGAAAACAGAAAAATTTTATCAAGATGAAATAAAAGCAGCATTGGCAATGCTTCAGTCCGATGAAGCCAAGGCCGAGGCAGAGTATATGCTGGGACACCTTGCGACCATCGTGAGGCTTTACGGCAACACAGCGATAGGCCATCGCATCAAAACATCGTGCGACAACTGGCATTCTTGGCTATAATATGCATAATACCCCTACCATGCCATGAACATATTGTAATTAACGTGAATTCGACATAAAAAAGGCGGAATTAAATTAGCGCATATTTAACTCTGCCAATAGGTTTGTTGTTTTTGTAGTTAATGTATTGCAGGATTGTAAGTGCGCTGATCTTCCCGATAATCCGGGTAAACAATCCATCAGTATCTTTTGCATAATTCCTTATAATCATAAACTGGTCACACAATTGCGAAAATATGGTTTCAATTCTTTTTCTTGCTTTAGCAAAAGCCAGAAATGTTGGCTTCCATTCTTTTTGATTGTACCTGTATGGCACTTCCAATCTGATATTGGCCGTTTCAAACAAATCCAATTGTACCCAAGCACTTATATACCCTTTGTCACCAATGAGTGTGCAATTACTATAATCCACCTTTACATCCTTCAGGTAATGGATGTCATGTACACTTGCCTTTGTAAGGTCAAAGGAATGGATGACTCCACTTAATCCGCAGACCGCTTGGAGTTTATACCCATAATAATACACGCCTTGTGATGCGCAGTATCCTATCCCCGGTGCTTTCTCAAAATTCTTTTTTCCCATACTGCAACGCTTGAAACGGGCTAACCGACATACTTCTATCGGCTTCGAATCAATGCAGAAAAAGTCTTCGCCTCCATCCATTTCTGAAGCCATCCTTTCACGGATTATATTACATAGGGACGAGGTTGTCTTACGTCTGTCATTGTATTGCCTGCGGGATATAAGATTAGGAAGCTTGTTCTTATATTCCTGCAACCGTGCAAACAACAAAGACTCACTGTCAATGCCGACAGCTTCTGCTGTCATATTCAATGCTATAATCTCAAGGTCTGAGAATTTGGGAACAACACCCTTTCTTGGAATATTTCCGGATTCATTGACTAAATTGCCCGCTACTTGCTTGCATATGTTCAGAAATTTTGCGAATATTGCATATAGGTTGTGCATACGATATTTGTCCATTAATAGTTTGGTCACCTTTAATTTACTAAATATCAACAATATGCACAACTTTTTATACATAAATCTTTTATCAATTTAATTCCGCCAACGCGTTAAGGCATATGTTAATTCACATATACCTTATTAAAATAAGCGGCAAACAGCGTGCGGACTTCTTCCAGTTGCTCGGGTGTATTTTGTTTCACGTCCTTCAGCCGGTAATCCAGCCCCATCGCTTCGTATTTATGTACGCCCAGCGTGTGATAAGGCAGAATCTCCATCCGCTCTATCATGCGGTAATCCTTAAAATGAGCGCCCAACGCTTCCATATCCGCGCGAAAGGCGCTATAGCCCTGCACCAACACGTAGCGCAGCCAGAACGGTTTTCCGTGCTCCTCCAGCCAGGCGGCCGTCTTCAGCGTCTGCGCATTGCTACGGGCGGTAAGCGCATGATGCCGCCTGTCGTCAAACTCTTTAACATCCAGCAGGACCAAATCTGCCAATGTCAGCAATTCTTCCACCTCCTTGTTCCAAATGCCTCCGTTGGTATCTACACAGATATGGATACCGGCTTCTTTCAGCATCCGGAAAAGGGGCAACAACGCCTTCGCCTGAAAGGTCGGTTCGCCGCCGCTGAACGTAATGCCGCCTTTCTTCCCGAAAAAAGGCTTCTGGCTTACAGCCATCCGCAAAATCTCTTCGGGAGCCGTTTCCTTGCTCTCTCCCTTCGCGTCAATGGTATCGGGATTGGCACAATACAGACAACGGAAGTTGCATCCTTGCAGGAATACCACCAAGCGGATACCCGGTCCGTCATACGTGCCCAACGATTCATAAGAATGTACTCTGATCATAATGTTTTAAATACTAGGTAACCAGGGACTAGGTGACTAGGTTTTAAATACCGGATGACTAGGTTTTTAGATGACTAGGGACTAGTTGACTAGGTAACTAGGTTCTAAATACCTCGGTCAACATCAACTTGACTAATTAAAACCTAGTCACCTAGTACCAAAAATCACATCCGTTCGTGGAAACTGCGCGAAATGACCTCCAGCTGGTGCTCACGGCTCAGCTTGATGAAGTTTACGGCATAGCCCGACACACGGATAGTCAGTTGCGGATACTTCTCCGGATGCTTCATCGCGTCTTCCAGCATCTCGCGGTTCAGCACATTCACGTTCAAGTGATGCGCGCCTTTCACGAAATAACCGTCCGTCAAGGTCACCAGGTTCTCGATGCGGCTCTCACGGTCTACGCCCAACGATTTCGGCACGATAGAAAATGTATTACTGATGCCGTCCTGAGAATCGCGGTAACGCAACTTGGCTACCGAACTCAACGAAGCGACCGCGCCGTTCTTGTCACGCCCGTGCATCGGGTTGGCACCCGGCGCAAAAGCGACACCCTTGGCACGTCCGTCGGGAGTGGCGCCCGTCTTCTTGCCATACATCACGTTCGAAGTAATGGTCAGGATAGAAAGCGTCGGCTTCGCATGCTTATATACCGGAAGTTTTTTCAGCTCCTCGTCGAAATAATAAATCAAGTCTACCGCCAGATGGTCTACCCGGTCGTCGTCGTTCCCGAAGCAAGGGAATTCGCCTTCGATATCGAAACCCTCGGTCAGACCGATATCATTGCGCCGTGCCCTCACCTTGGCATACTTGATGGCCGAAAGCGAGTCTACGGCAATCGACATTCCCGCTACGCCGTACGCCAGATTGATTTCGGGGTCTGTATCTACAAAAGCCATCTGCGCCTTCTCGTAATAATACTTGTCGTGCATGTAATGGATGATGTTCATGGCGTCGTTGTACACGCGCGCCATCTCTTTCAGCACCTTCTTGTAATTGGCAAGCACCTCTTCGAAGTTCAGCTCGTCACTGCTCAATACCGGGATGTCCTTCACCATTATGGTACCCGTGTTTTCGCAACACCCACCATTGATGGCAAGCAATAAAGCCTTTGCCAGGTTGCAACGCGCGCCGAAAAACTGGATGTGTCGGCCGATATCCTGATACGACACACAGCAAGCTATTCCGTAATCGTCCGAGCCGCGCACCTCACGCATCAGGTCATCGTTTTCATACTGGATGGAAGAAGTGTCGATAGACACCTGCGCGCAGAATTCCTTAAAGCCTTCGGGCAACTGCGGACTCCAGAGCACGGTCAGATTCGGCTCGGGCGACGGGCCCAGGTTATACAAGGTCTGCAAGAAACGGAACGAAGTCTTGGTCACCTTCATCCGCCCGTCATTGAAACGTCCGCCCACCGATTCGGTCACCCACGTGGGGTCGCCCGCAAAGATATCGGTATACGCCTGCATACGCAAGTGACGCACCATACGCAGCTTGATGACAAACTGGTCGATCAACTCCTGCGCGTGCACCTCGTCCAGCGTCCCGCGGGCCATGTCATATTCGATATAGATATCGAGGAACGACGACACATTGCCCAGCGACATGGCCGCTCCGTCCTGCTCTTTCACCGCAGCCAGATAAGCCATATACACCCATTGCACCGCCTCCTGCGCCGTTCGGGCAGGACGGCTCAGGTCGAGTCCATACTGTCCGCCCAACACCTTGATTTCCTTCAGGGCCTTGATTTGCTCGGCCACTTCCTCGCGCAGGCGGATACGCTCGTCGGTCATCGGACCTGTCAGGTGGCGCAAATCATCCTGCTTGGCCTCTATCAGGCGGTCCAGTCCGTACAGGGCCAGGCGCCGGTAGTCGCCGATGATGCGTCCGCGCGCATAATTATCGGGCAATCCCGTCAGGAAGCCCAGCGAACGGAACGAACGGATTTCTTCCGTATAGGCGTCAAACACGCCGTCATTATGCGTCTTACGATAATGCGTGAAAATGTCCTTCACTTTCGGGTCTACCTCCACCCCATTCTCACGGCAAGCCTTCTCTACCACCTTAATGCCCCCGAAAGGCTTGATGGCACGGCGCAATACCTCGTCGGTCTGCAAGCCTACGATCACTTCGTTATCCTTATCGATATATCCCGGAGCAAACGAAGTGATAGTCGACACGGTAGACGGGTCGAGCGAGCGCACGCCGTTATTGGCACGTTCTTCGGCAAGAGCCTCCAAGCATTTGTTCCATACCGCTTTGGTGCGTTCCGTAGGTCCTGTCAGGAAAGAAGCGTCGCCTACATAAGGAGTAATGTTCGTCTTCACGAAATCGGTGACGTCGATGTGATGGTTCCAACGTCCCGGTTTGAAATTCATTGTCATAAGGCAAGAAATTGATTAAAATGTGATATACTCGTTTTTCCTAAAAACAGGCGCAAAGGTACGGAAAATCCCCATACGCCGCAATACCTGAAAATAGGGATACGCAAAAATAGCGCGAAAAAAAGTAAGTGAAATGCTTGCACAAGTCAAAAACTCCATCTATCTTTGCACCGCGTTTGAGAGAAAACGACAATTCAGAACTACAGAACAACGGAAGTTTGGGTGAGTGGCTGAAACCAGCAGTTTGCTAAACTGCCGTACGGGTTACCGTACCGGGGGTTCGAATCCCCCAGCTTCCGCGGACAAAAATATAAAGAACGGCGCTTTCGTCTAGTGGCCTAGGACGCGGCCCTCTCACGGCTGAAACACGGGTTCGATTCCCGTATGCGCTACAATCAGCTTACTTTCGGAAGTTTGGGTGAGTGGCTGAAACCAGCAGTTTGCTAAACTGCCGTACGGGTTACCGTACCGGGGGTTCGAATCCCCCAGCTTCCGCAGCAATTTTAAAAGGAAGAGAGTTCTAAAAACTTTCTTCCTTTTTCATTTCTATCACCTTTGAACATCTCCGATGTAGCATCCGGATGAAAAGGAAATCCCATGCTGTGAAATACCATTATCTACGCATCCATATAGCCGATGAGAATTCTTTTGCCATAATCAGGGAACTGGTGGACGAAAACACCTATTTTATACCATCGTGGAAAGGTTGAAAAAAAGGAAAAAGAGCGATTGAAGCCTTTAGTGAAGGATCTGCAATCCAACCCAGTACATCTAATCACTCTCTTTTTAATACAAAGATACGATTAATCCATAAAAAACAATGCACCCTGTCCAGCAATCAATTCTTATGAGCAATTTCCACATCGTCTTCTACATGAATTTCCAAATCTAATCTTTCCTGCCAAGAAGAATGGGTAGCCACAGGACTGCAAAATCAATTATCCGTCTTATCAAAAACAGCACGATAATATGCATGCATTTATATATATTATTGGTCTAGATGATTTCCAATACAAGTCGGATTACATCTACATGCATAAACCATACAAAATAGTTTCACGGGCAATAGAATATAGTTTCGCGGCACCGCGCACATAGATTAAAAAAATCAAAACGGACATTAGTGGTAAACAATGAATAGATTCTCCGTTATTTGAAACGGAATTTAATAAAATTATAAAATGACACGAAAGATTACAAAGAACGAAGAGAAAGCATCAGGACGGATACTGAATGAGCAAGAACTATGGTTTTTCAATGAATTTATCCTGTAGATTTATAATGATAAGCGATTGAAAGATACATTTGTGAGTTAATTAACTCAACTGACATTCAAATTAACGACTAAAAATGCATACTTTTTAGGCATAAAAGTGATTGATGAAAATTGACGCCGATGGTTTTATCCCATTTTGTTGCTTTTTTACTATTTTTGCCAACGAAACGGGAAGAGTTTTTCCGTGTGGAAAATACAAAAAGAACAACTCTGTACCGTAATTATAAAAAAGAAAGATGATGATAAAGAACATTGCATTCGATTTCGGGGGAGTAATCGTCGACCTCGACCGGGAACAGGCCGTGCAGGCTTTTATCCGCCTAGGGCTGAAAGATGCCGACCGCATTCTCGACAAATATCACCAGACAGGTATTTTCCAGGAGCTGGAAGAAGGAAAACTCAGCGAAGAAGCTTATCGGGAGAAGCTAAGCGCGCTATGCGGCAGGACCTTGACACGCGAAGAGGTGCGACAAGTCTGGATGGGATTCGTCAGGGGGATGGATTTGCACAAGCTGGACTATATAGAGCAATTGCGCCAACGGGGCTACCGCACCTACCTGCTCAGCAACACCAATCCCTATCTGATGGATTATTGGGCACGCACGCCGCGGTTCACTCCATCAGGCAAAAGCATCGACATGTATTTCGACAAGCTGTATCTTTCGTTCGAAATGAGATGCATGAAACCGAATGCGGAAATATTCCGGCTCATGCTGAAGGACGCGCAAATCTATCCCGAAGAAACGCTTTTCGTGGATGACAGCACAACGAACATCGAAGCCGGCAAAGCTTTCGGCATGCATACCTTCCAACCCGAAAACGCTTCCGACTGGCGCAGGCAAGTAGATGCCTTATTGGGATAAAGGGAAAAAAGAAAGAAACGCAGACTCATGCCTACTGATTTACATGAATCTGCGTTTCGCTATTTTATCAAGCCTGCACAGGCTGCAATGAAGGCTAAGCCATAAACAGGATGAACAACTGTGCCGTCAGGATACGCAGGAACATCACCAACGGATAAACCGTAGAATAGCCTACAGCCGGCGCGTCATTGCCCGAAACCTGATTGGAGTAAGCCAATGCAGGGGGGTCGGTCGTACTACCGGCAATCAGACCAATCAGGGTATAATAATTAATCTTGTAATACAGACGGGCTATCAAGCCGATAATCATCAGCGGAAGCAACGTGATGAGGAAACCTACGCCTACATACAGCAGGCCGTCGCCCTCTACTACCGTCTGCACAAAATTCTCGCCCGCCTTGATGCCGACACTCGCCAGGAATAACACCAATCCCACCTCGCGCAACATCAGGTTGGCACTCATCGTGGTATAAGTCACCAAGTGTACTTTATAACCGAACCGTCCGATAAGGATGGCGATAATCAACGGACCGCCAGCCAGACCCAGCTTAACCGGAGTAGGAATGCCCGGAATGGCAAAAGGCAGACTACCGAACAGAATACCGCACAAGATACCGACGAAAATAGTAACGATATTCGGATGGTCCAGACGCTTCAACTGGTTACCCAACATAGCCGCCACACGCTCGATAGCATCCTGCGGACCTACCACCATCACACGGTCACCGACCTGCAAGGTCAAGCTTCGGGCGGCAAACAAGTCCATACCCGAACGGTTGACACGTGTCACATTCACACCATACATGCTGCTGAAATGCAATTCGCCCACGGTCTTGCCATTGATGGAAGGCTGTGTGACCAGGATACGGCGGGAAACCATCGGCTTGCAATCCGTACTCTGGTGTTCCCAGTCCACTTCAATCTTCGACCCGATGAACGCCTCGATGGCTTCCGAATCGTCCTCGGCACACACGATGTTCATTTCATCGCCCAAATGGAGCACCGTCTTCGAGGTAGGGATACGCACCTCGCCTTCTTGCAGGATGCGCGAACAGACAAAGCTACGCGCCAGGAAGTTCTGCAACTGCAGGATTGTCTTCCCGTCCAACGCCCGGTTTTCCACCCGAAGCTGGATGCGGTAGGGCTTCAGGTGCGGATTGGCTTCTTCAGCCTGCTGGATGGCTTCTGACTCTTTGTCAAGGTCTACGCGGCAAATGTACCGAATCAGAATCATCGAAAGAATGATGCCGATTACACCCAGCGGATAGGCACAGGCATACCCCATCGCAATTTCGGGACCGTCGTAATGCAACTGCTGCAAGGCCTCGTTGGCGGCACCAAGTCCCGGAGTGTTCGTCACGGCACCGCAAAGGATACCGACTATCATCGGCACCTCGATGCGCCCCTGCAACGCATAATAAATAATGAGGGCAACAATGATATTGAATGCCACGATACCCGTCGCCAACAAGTTGAGCCTGAGGCCTCCTTCCTTGAACGAGGAGAAGAACGAAGGCCCCACCTGCAGACCGATACAGAACACAAACAATATCAACCCGAAATCTTGCAGGAACGAAAGGATGGCAGGATTCCCCGTAAAGCCGAAGTGTCCAGCCAAGATTCCCACAAACAACACGAAAGTGACTCCCAGCGAGATGCCGAAAATCTTGATTTTCCCTAAGAGTACTCCACCCGAAATCACAAAGGCATAAAGCGCCACGATATGCGCGATAGAGTTAGGATTCGTTAACAAATCTTGTAGCCAATTCATAATACTATCGTTTAAAGTTTCTTTTTAATGTTTGGCAAATGTAACGAAATCAAACAATATGTCAAAGCTTTTGCATTCAAAAATACAAATATGACAAAGAATTCGGATGCAAAAACATCACACTTTTGCCCATAGTGTGCAATTTATTTGTATATTTGCCACAGTAGAGGATGGCATTAATTTCTATGCCGGCCTATTTTGTGAAATTGACTTAATCATAATATCACTAAAAACACTAAGTATGGCAGATGCAAAAGAAAAACTCTTTTCTGATTTTCCGGAAGTGTCAACCCAGGAATGGATGGACAAAATACAAGCCGATTTGAAAGGAGCCGACTATGAAAAGAAGCTGGTGTGGAGAACCAACGAAGGCTTCAAAGTGAAACCCTTCTACCGTCAGGAAGACCTGGAAGGGCTGAAAACGACCGACGCCTTGCCTGGAGAGTTTCCTTACCTAAGAGGAAACAAACAGGATGACAATACATGGTATGTGCGTCAGGATATCCGCGTAGAAAACCCTGAAGAAGCCAACCGCAAAGCCCTTGACTTACTTAATAAAGGTGTAGACTCGCTGGGCTTCCATATCCCGGCAAAAGACTTGAGCGCCGGCTATCTTCGCACCTTGCTGGAAGGCATTTATTGCGAATGTGTAGAGCTGAACTTTACTACGTGCCAACGCCACACCGTAGAATTGGCTCAGTTATTGACCGAGTATTTCAAGGAAAAAGGATATGACCCTGAAAAGCTTTACGGCTCAGTCAATTTCGACCCCATCGGCAAGATGCTTCAGAAGGGCAAAGACGTCAGTCCCATCATCACTCAGGCAGCACAGCTTGTAAAGGTGCTTGGCGGTTATCCTCACTTCCGCTGTATAGCGGTGAATGCGCTCCAGCTGAACAATGCGGGAGCTTATATCTATCAGGAACTGGGCTATGCACTGGCATGGGGAAGCGAATACCTGAACCGCCTGGTAGAAGCCGGTGTTCCGGCCGACCTTGCTGCCAGCAAGATTAAATTCCATTTCGGCATCAGCACCAATTATTTTATGGAAATCGCTAAATTCCGTGCGGCACGTATGCTGTGGGCATCTATCGTAAAAGCCTATCAGCCTCAGAATGATACATCGTGCCAGATGAATGTGCATGCCGAGACATCTTCTTTCAACCTGACACTGTTCGACTCGTATGTCAACCTGCTTCGTACACAAACCGAAGCAATGAGTGCAGCCTTGGCAGGTGTAGACTCGATTACCGTCACTCCCTTTGATGCAGCCTACGAAACACCAAACGACTTTTCGGAACGCCTGGCACGCAACCAGCAGTTGCTCTTAAAAGAAGAATCCCACTTCAACCGCATTGTAGACCCCGCAGGGGGTTCGTATTACATCGAAAACCTTACCGTAGCTATTGCCCAGCAGGCATGGAACTTGTTCCTGAAAACCGATGAAGAAGGAGGTATGGTAAAAGCTATCCTCGCCGAAAGCGTGCAGAATGCCGTCAACCAGAGCAACCGGGCACGCCATGAAGCGGTATCGAAACGCAAGGAAATCTTGTTGGGCACCAACCAATACCCGAACTTCAATGAACTGGCTGGCGACAAGGCACCGCTGGAACACACATGCGCATGTGGCGGAAAAGACCATTCGCACGAAGGCGAGACCTCGTTTGCCCGCCTCGACACCTCACGTGCAGCCAGCGAATTTGAAGCCCTCCGCCTTGAGACAGAACATTCGGGCAAGCGTCCGAAAGCCTTCATGCTTACCATCGGCAACCTGGCCATGCGTCAGGCACGTGCCCAGTTCTCATGCAATTTCCTGGCATGTGCCGGATACGAGGTAATAGACAACCTGGGCTTTGCCACGGTAGAAGAAGGCATCGAAGCAGCCATGAAAGCGCAGGCGGACATCGTAGTGATTTGTTCGAGCGATGATGAATATGCCCAATATGCCATTCCTGCCTTCCAGGCTCTCGGCGGCCGTGCCATGTTCATCGTAGCCGGTGCGCCGGCGTGCATGGATGAACTGAAAGCCGCAGGCATCGAGCACTTCATCCACGTGCGCTGCAACGTCCTGGAAACCTTACGCGAGTTTAATAAACAGTTATTAAAGTGAATGATTTAGTTGAATAATAATTGAACGCAGAGTCGCAGTGACGCAAAGATTTTAATCTTAGAGTTTTTTTCAGAGACATGGAGAATAAGTATAACATTTATAACATGTTGAGCCGGGAGATAATCGGAGCCGCTATTGAGGTACATAAAGAATTAGGTCCGGGCTTATTGGAATGTGTATATGAACTTTGTCTCACAAAAGAACTGCAAAACAGAGGACTGCAAGTACAAAGCCAAGTATCCGTTCCTTTATATTATAAAGGAGAAAAGCTGGATAAAGAATTCCGGATAGACCTTTTAATCGAGAATAAAGTAATTGTCGAACTAAAAGCTGTAGACGAACTTAAAGATATCCACGAGGTACAACTTGTCACTTACCTTAAATTGACGAACATGAAATTAGGTTTATTGATAAATTTCAATGTTCCTATATTATATAAAGGTATACGGCGGAAAGTAAATGGCCTGTAAGTTTTTCTCTGTGAGCTTTGCTTTCTCTCAATAATTATACTCTGCGGCTTTGCGCCTCTGCGTTCAATAAAACCCGTAATCTATGAAACCGAATTTTAAAGATATTGATATATTTGCCGGATTCCACCCGCAAGACGGACGAGAATGGCAACAAGCCCACGGCATTACAGCCAACTGGAAAACTCCTGAACAGATACAGGTGAAACCGGTTTATACGAAAGAAGACCTGGAAGGCATGGAACACCTGAACTATGCCGCCGGACTTCCGCCTTTCCTGCGCGGTCCTTACTCGATGATGTACGCTTTCCGCCCGTGGACCATCCGTCAGTATGCCGGATTCTCTACCGCTGAAGAGTCGAACGCTTTCTACCGACGCAACCTGGCATCAGGTCAGAAAGGCCTTTCCGTAGCCTTCGACCTCCCTACCCATCGTGGATACGACCCCGACCATCCACGTGTTGTGGGCGATGTGGGCAAGGCAGGCGTGTCTATCTGCTCGCTGGAAAACATGAAAGTATTGTTCGACGGCATCCCCCTGAACAAGATGTCTGTATCCATGACAATGAATGGCGCCGTATTGCCCGTCATGGCATTCTACATCAATGCAGGACTTGAGCAGGGCGCCAAGCTAGAAGAAATGGCAGGAACCATCCAGAATGATATCCTGAAAGAATTCATGGTGCGCAACACCTATATCTATCCGCCTGCTTTCTCGATGAAAATCATTTCCGACATCTTTGAATACACTTCGCAGAAGATGCCGAAGTTCAACTCGATATCCATATCGGGCTACCACATGCAGGAAGCCGGCGCTACCGCCGATATCGAACTGGCATACACACTGGCAGACGGATTGGAATACCTTCGTGCCGGAATCGCCGCAGGCATTGACATTGATGCGTTCGCTCCGCGCCTCTCCTTCTTCTGGGCTATCGGCATGAACCACTTTATGGAAATAGCCAAGATGCGTGCGGCACGTATGCTTTGGGCAAAAATAGTCAAGCAATTCAATCCCAAGAATCCCAAATCGCTTACGCTACGTACCCACTCGCAGACTTCCGGCTGGTCGCTTACCGAGCAAGACCCGTTCAACAACGTAGGCCGCACCTGCATCGAAGCCATGGCGGCGGCATTGGGACATACCCAGTCGCTCCATACCAATGCACTGGACGAAGCCATCGCCTTGCCTACCGACTTCTCTGCCCGCATTGCCCGTAACACGCAGATTTACATCCAGGAAGAGACACAGATTTGCCGGGAAATCGACCCGTGGGCAGGTTCTTATTATGTAGAATCGCTCACGAACGAGCTGGCTCACCGCGCGTGGGAACATATTCAGGAAATCGAGAAGCTGGGAGGCATGGCAAAGGCTATCGAGACCGGTATCCCCAAGATGCGTATCGAAGAAGCCGCGGCACGTACACAGGCACGTATCGACTCGGGCGAACAAACCATCGTAGGCACCAACAAATACCGGCTGGAGAAAGAAGACCCCATCGATATCCTGGAAGTGGACAATACAGCCGTACGGCAGGAGCAGATTGAGAACTTGCGCCGCTTGCGCGAAGGACGGAACCAGGAAGAAGTGGACAAAGCACTGGATGCCATCACCGAATGCGTGCGCACCGGCAAGGGCAACCTGCTCGAACTGGCCGTAGAGGCAGCCCGCGTACGTGCCACCTTAGGGGAAATTTCGTATGCATGCGAAAAAGTAGTAGGAAGATATAAAGCAATAATCAGAACCATATCAGGCGTGTATTCATCAGAAAGTAAAAAGGATGCAGATTTCGCACGGGCGTGCGAACTGACCGAAGAGTTTGCAAAGAAAGAAGGAAGACGCCCGCGTGTCATGATTGCCAAAATGGGACAAGACGGACACGACCGCGGTGCCAAAGTAGTAGCAACAGGATTTGCCGATTGCGGATTCGATGTAGACATGGGGCCTTTGTTCCAGACACCTGAAGAAGCAGCGCGCGAAGCGGTGGAAAACGACGTGCATGCCGTAGGCGTATCGTCGTTGGCAGCAGGGCATAAGACACTCATTCCGCAAATCATTGCCGAACTGAAACGCCTGGGACGTGAAGACATCCTGGTATTTGCGGGTGGCGTCATTCCTCCGCAAGACTATGATTTCCTTTATCAAGCCGGTGTCATGGCCATATTCGGACCGGGCACTTCGGTCGCTAAATCAGCTTGTCAGGTAATGGAGTTTTTGCTTGATACGGAAGAATAAGGAAACAGGCTCTAAATGAAATCTATAAAAAACGAAGGATGCAAAAGTAACAATACCTCCTCGCATCCTTCGTTTTTTTCTAAACTAAAAACCTGTGAGACGGCCGATGCCGTCTCTACACGTTTCCATTATTATTCAGATTATTCCTGAACACTTACACGGTAAATGGCAAAAGTCTGTGCACCTACTTCCGCATTCAATGTTTCGCCATCAACTGTTACCTTGCTTTCTTTCGGAACAATCTTGTCCGGTTCGTCCAATGAGTTTTCAGCATCGGGTTCGTCCGAATAGAAAAGAATACAATCGGCTTGAGCTGCCAGTTTTTTCTTCTTCAATCCGTCAAATTCTAGCGATACCGGCTGAGCTTTATCGGATACATTGACAATTTTAACAATGTAACTCTTGGTCGGTTCATCCCATACTGCACTGGCGAACAATCCGTTCTGGTCGGGCTGACCGCTTACAGCCTTGTCATCCATCAGCAGAGGAACTACCTGAGTACCCTTGTTGTGACCATACAGATACTGTACATGCCAGCTGCAAGAGCGCACGCTGCGCAAGTTATCGAACCAAATCAGGTCGGGACGCCATTGCCAGCCTTTTACATGAGCCAGCAGCGGAGCATAAGTAGCCATATAAACGACATCGGCATTACGCTCAACACCAGTCAGGAAAGCAGCTTCGAGCAAAGAAGCATAGAAATGATTCCATTTCTTGCCTTTTCCGTGACAAGCATATTCGCCGGCAAATACTTTCGGACCTTTACGGTCGTAATTGTCGTAACGGTTTCCTGATTTCAAGAACCAGTCTTCGGGACGATAGAAGTGCTCGTCAACCAAGTCCACTTTCAGCTTTTTCATTTCGGGCCACAGATAGTCGAAATCTTCACCTTCCGAGTTAGGGCCTGACGAACCGATGATTTGCATATCAGGATAAGCTTTGCGGATAGCGTCTACGAAATATTTCAGACGTTCGGGATATTCAGCGCCCCATTGTTCGTTACCTACCCCGATGAATTTCAGATTGAACGGAGCCGGATGGCCCATTTCGGCACGGAGCTTACCCCACTTGGTCGTTTCATCACCGTTGGCAAACTCTATCAGGTCGAGCGCGTCCTGAATATAGCTCTGCAAGCTGTCTACCGGGCAATGTGCTTTCGGGTCATCGTTCTGATACTGGCAAGCCAAACCTACGTTGACAATCGGAAGCGGTTCGGCACCCATATCTTCAGCCAGGAGGAAGAGTTCGTAGAATCCCATTCCGTATGTCTGATGATAATCGGGATAATAACGGTGCGGGAAGGTATATTCCCAACGGTTCGAATTCAACGGACGGTTTTCTACCGGACCTACAGAGTTCTTCCACTGGTAACGGTCGCTGATTTCAGTACCTTCTACGATACACCCGCCGGGGAAACGGAACACACCCGGTTTCGTATCGACCAGAGCCTGTACCAAATCCTTACGCAATCCGTTTTCACGACCTTTCCAGGTATCTACCGGGAAAAGAGAAACATGTTCAAGGTCGACATCGCCATCCGAAGCCAGGAAGATACGCAGATGGGCGGCATCAATAGTTTGAGGAGACGTAAGCACCACTTCGTATTTCTTCCAGTCGGCAGAATTCAAGGCAACATCGCCGGACGTCAACACGTGACTTTCTTCCATCGAATACGGGTCAACAAGTTCTACACGGATTTTCTGACCGTTGCCTCTTGCCCATACAGTAAAGCGATACTTATCGTTCTGCTTTAAGCCGATGCCGAAGAAACCTTCATTCTCGATGCCAGTACGTTTATGGGGATGTCCCGGATTGGACAGACGTACATAATGCGGATTACGGTCGAACGGTCCATCGTCCAGAACCGTAACCTTACCAAAGGTTTTCCATCCCTGCAAACGATTGGGAAACTCAAACGAGCGATTCATAATCAGTTCGGCATACAAGCCTCCGTCGGCACCATAGTTGATATCTTCAAAAAAGTGTCCATACATCGTGGGCTGTATTTCAGCACCTAATTTATTAGCCTTTAACACCATGTGGTTAGCTTCTTGCGCCGAAATCCCTGTTGCACAGAAGCACGTAGCTAAGGCTAAACTAAAAATTGTAGATTTTTTCATAAGCAATTATTTGATTTCAAGTGTAACAATAGACATTGCAGGAAGTTTCACCAACAGACCGCCTTTCTGAAGTTTAACATCCTTAAAATCTTTCGCCGTTACAGCGTTCGGATTTTCAAAAGTGTTATAGGTATCAATCCGGTCGGCAGTCAAGATACGTCCTGTCACTTGCTTGCCTTCGAAACCTTCCAGATTAACGGTCACTTCCGCTTCTTCTTCCAAATCCACATTCGACAAGGATACATGAATACGTCCGTCCTTGTCGCGGGAAGCTGTGGCGCTGACCATCGGAACATTGCGTCCGTCACGCACATTCTTATATTCACAACGCAAATCAGAGGGCAAGAAAGTAGCGTCCTGGTGTACATTGTACATTTGGAATACATAATAAGTCGGAGTCAAGACCATCTTATCGTCCTTAGTCAGAATCATTGACTGCAACACATTGGCAATCTGAGCGATGTTGGTCATCTTCACACGATCGGTATATTTATGGAAAATATCCAACGTGAGAGAAGCCACGAACGCGTCACGCATGGTGTTCTGCTGATACAGATGGCCGGGAACGGTACCCGGCTCTTCGTCCCACCAAGTGCCCCATTCGTCTACCATCAAGGCAATCTGCTTCTGCGGATCATATTGGTCCATGATAGCAATATGACGTTTCAAGACATCTTCTATTTCACGGCATTTACCCATGGTCCAATAATAATCGTCAGTAGTAAACTTTGTTGCAGAGCCTTTGCTTCCTGTCCAGCCAGGTACGGTATAGTAATGCAGGGAAATACCATCCATGCGATGACCTACATTACGCATCAGGACTTCTGTCCAGTTGTAATCATAATCGCTGGCACCGCTGGCAATCTTAAATAATTTATTGCCATCGTAATTCCGGCAGTAGGTAGAATAGCGGCGATACAAATCAGCATAATATTCCGGACGCATGCTGCCGCCGCAACCCCAACTTTCGTTTCCTACGCCAAAGTATTTCACTTTCCAAGGCTTTTCACGTCCGTTTTCCTTACGCAGCTTAGCCATCGGGCTTCCTTGTTCCGAAGTCATGTATTCTACCCACTTAGCCATTTCTTCTACGCTTCCGCTGCCTACATTACCGCTGATGTATGGCTCGCAGCCCAACAATTCGCATAAGTTAAGAAACTCATGGGTACCAAAGCTGTTGTCTTCCACAGTTCCGCCCCAGTTGTTGTTCACCATCTTCGGACGGTTCTCTTTCGGACCGATGCCGTCCATCCAGTGATATTCATCGGCAAAACATCCGCCCGGCCAACGCAATACAGGCACTTTCAGTTCCTTCAACGCTTTGAGCACATCGTTGCGGTATCCGTTTGTATTAGGAATCGGAGAATCTTCGCCTACCCACAGACCGCCATAGATACAAGTACCCAAGTGTTCAGCAAACTGACCGTATATTTCTTTGGGAATAATCTGTTTGCCCTGATCGGTATGAACGGTTACGGTTGCCTGCTGCTGTGCCGACACGGCGAGGCTGACACTCAACATCAACCCACTGACCAATAATTTAGTTTTCATATATTTGGGATTAAATCATTAATTAAAATCAACATTCGGTAATGAGCCATTAATTATTCACTCACTTTACATTTCACAGCCGCCTCTTCGATGGGCAATCCGGCCTTATAACTTTCGATATAAGCATTGAACCCTGCCACATCTTTCGGGTCAGGAGTAATTTCCACACCGGTATTTCCGGCAAAGACTTTCTTATCGAGGAAATCAGCCAAAGCCAATTTCTGGTCATTGTTGACCAAATAAGAACCTAACAAGGCAATACCCCACGCACCGCCTTCACCGGCTGTTTCCATAACGGAAATAGGAGAATTGAGTGCTGCTGCCAATACACGCTGACCAACGCCTTTGGTCTTGAACAAACCGCCGTGACCTGTAATGCGGTCTACCTTAATCTTCTCTTCGTTGAACAGAATGTCATTGCCAATCTTCAATACAGCGACCGACGCATATAAGTTGGCACGCATGAAGTTGGCAAGATTGAACTTATCATTGGCAGAACGCACTACCAAAGGACGTCCTTCGGCAAGTCCTGTCACCGGTTCGCCCGAAATGTAATTATACGAAATCAATCCGCCGCAATCGGCATCCCCTTCCAAAGCATGGTTATACAATTTTCCGAACACTTCGTTCATATCTACCGGAACACCCAGCAACTCCTGGTATTCCTTAAACAGGTTCACCCAAGCATTCAGGTCGGAAGTACAGTTATTGCAGTGTACCATAGCTACCAGACTGCCGTCGGGCGTAGTGACCATATCAATCATTTCGTAGGGTTTCGACAATTCCTTTTCCAATACAATCATCGAAAACGAAGAAGTTCCTGCCGATACATTACCCGTGCGTTGTTTTACAGCGTTGGTAGCCACCATGCCTGTACCCGCATCTCCTTCAGGCGGACACAAAGGTATACCTGCTTTCAACTGACCGGATACGTCCAGTTTCTTGGCACCTTCGGGAGTCAGGAAACCCGCGTTTTCGCCTGCCAGCAAAACTTCAGGCAGAATATCGGTCAACTTCCAGGAGAATCCTTTCGGAGCAACCATCTTGTCGAATTTTTCTATCATTGCCGCCGAATAGTTTTTAGTAGCAGGGTCAATAGGAAGCATTCCCGAAGCATCGCCGATACCCAACACTTTCTGACCCGTCAACTGCCAGTGAACATATCCGGCAAGCGTCGTCAGATAAGTAATGTCTTTTACATGGGGTTCACCGTTTAATATCGCCTGATATAAATGAGAAATGCTCCAGCGAAGCGGAATGTTATAAACGAAAGCCTCCGACAACGCAGCCGCCGCAATGCCGGTATTAGTGTTTCTCCATGTGCGGAACGGCACTAAGATTTCCTCTTTATCGTTGAAAGCCATATATCCGTGCATCATGGCACTGATACCAATGGCAGCCAAAGTCTCGATAGTCGTATCATATTGTTTTTTCACATCTGCCAAGAGGTCGGCATAGCAATCCTGCAATCCTTTCCAGATAGCGTCAATGCTATAAGTCCACAATCCGTCTATCAACTGATTTTCCCATACATGACTACCTTGGGCAATGGGTTTGTTTTCCGGATCAATCAGCACAGCCTTGATACGTGTAGACCCGAACTCGATACCCAGAATAGCTTTGCCCGATTCGATAATCGATTTTGTGTTTGTATTCATGATATTAAAATTAAATATTAAAAAATAAACACAGAGACACAAAGGCACAGAGAATAAATCAAATAAAGTCTCAGTGTCTCCCTGTCTCTGTGTTCTTTTATTTTCAAATTAGCAAAGTGCCTTATTCAGCATATAGTAAACTTCGTTCATGCGAAGTTCTTTCTTGAATTCGCTGATGTTGGTGTCTTTGTTGATATGTACCATTTCGATGCCTGCAATTTCTGCATAGTCTTCCCAATATTCGGCAGTCAGGTCGTAAGAGAAGCAAGAATGGTGAGTACCGCCTGCCAGAATCCATGCGCCTGCGCCTACTTCGAAGTTAGGCTGCGGAATCCACAAAGCAGAAGCAACCGGCAACTTAGGCAGCGGTTTCGGTTCAACGCATTCTACATCATTTACAATCAGACGGAAACGGTTACCCAGGTCGACTACGGTAGCGGTGCAACCTTTACCTGTCTTGCTGGTGAATACCAAACGGGCTGTCTGGCTCTTACGGATACCGATGCCGAGGAAGTGCACTTCCAGACGAGGTTTCTTAGCTGCAATCAACGGGCAAACTTCCAACATGTGTGATTGCAAAAGAGCACTCTTTTCACCATCGAAGTTGATAGTATAGTCTTCCAAGAACGAGCAACCGTTAGGCAATCCCTGGTTCATCACCCATACCATACGGTAAAGAGCTGCTGATTTCCAGTCACCTTCAGCACCGAATCCGTAACCTTCTGCCATCAAACGTTGAGAAGCAAGTCCCGGAATCTGATCGAAGTGGCTGCCGTCTGTCTGACCCAGGTCATCGAAGTTGGTGGTGAAACCTTTTGCGCCCTTTGCCTTCAGGATAGCGCGGAGAGCCAGTTCTGCCTTAGCCGAGTTCCATACCTTCTGATAAGCTTCAGTAGATTTGTCTTCCAGAGCGGCGTCATGGTCATATTCCTGGAAATAAGTCTTAACCAAAGCGTCCACATCAGCGTCTTTCACCTGGCTGTGATATTCCATCAGTTCGCTTACCGGACAATAGTCTACGTGATAACCCATACGTACCTCAGCTTCTACTTTGTCGCCGTCGGTTACTGCTACGTTGTTCATCTGGTCGCCGAAACGGATAATCAGCATATCCTGAGCATCTGCCCAAGCGGCGCATACACGCATCCAGACAGCAATCTTGCGCTGAGTCTCAGCTTCTTTCCAATAGCCTACCACTACTTTACGACGGACACGCATACGGGTGCAGATATGTCCGAATTCACGGTCGCCATGAGCCGACTGGTTCAGATTCATAAAGTCCATATCCATGGTATCCCAAGGAATTTCCTTATTAAACTGAGTGTGCAGGTGAAGCAACGGTTTCTTCAGCTGCTGCAAGCCGTGAATCCACATCTTGGCAGGAGAGAAAGTGTGCATCCAAGTAATAACACCAATACATTTTTCATCATTATTAGCAGCCTTCATCACGGCTTCTACTTCTTTCGATGAGTTTGCTGTACCTTTATATACCACTTTCACCGGCAGATTTCCACTATTATTCAGTCCGGCTACCATTTCATTGCTATGTGCGTCTACTGCGATAACTGCATCGCCTCCGTACAGAAGCTGAGCTCCTGTTACGAACCATACTTCAAATTGATCAAATGTGTTCATAGTTTTACAGTGTTTTAAAAAGTTAGCTTTATTTTATTATTTCTTTTGTCCATAGTAAGCGTTAGGACCATGCTTGCGGCTGAAATGTTTTTCTATCAGCAACGGATTCATAGTCAGGTGCGGATTGACAGCGTATGCGATGCTTGCCATCTTTGCCACCTGTTCCATTACGACAGCATTGTGAACGGCGTCGTGAGCGTCTTTACCCCATGCAAACGGACCGTGATTCTTCACCAGTACACCCGGCGTATGAACCGGATTCATGCCTTCGAAACGCTTTACAATCACATTGCCCGTTTCCAATTCATAATCACCTTTCACTTCCGCTTCGGTCATATCAGCCGTACAAGGTATGGCTTCGTGGAAATAGTCGGCATGTGTCGTTCCGATATTCGGAATATCACATCCTGCCTGTGCCCACGCGGTAGCATAAGTAGAATGGGTATGCACCACTCCACCGATTTCCTTAAATGCTTTATAAAGAACCAAGTGAGTCGGAGTATCGCTGGACGGACGCAAATCGCCTTCTACCACATTCCCGTCCAAGTCAACTACCACCATATCTGATGCCTTCATAACATCGTAAGCAACACCGCTGGGCTTGATAACCACCAGACCTTTTTCACGGTCGATAGCAGAAACATTGCCCCATGTGAAAATCACCAGTCCGTGTTTCACCAAATCAAGATTGGCTTGAAACACCTTCTCTTTCAATTCTTCTAACATACGTCTTATAATTTGAATTTCGGGTCTTCCCGATAGGCTTTGTCATTGAACTTATATAGAAAAGCCCCTCTTTTAGACCCTGTTTTGTCTATTTTATCTGTTTTCTCAATATATCCCATTTCCGAAATGCGTTTCCGGAAGTTCCGCTTGTCCATCGGTTCACCATAAATCGCCTCGTACAGGCTTTGCAGCTGGGTAAGCGTAAAAAGCTCGGGAAGCAAATTAAACCCGATAGGTGCTGTAGAAGCTTTTTCCTTCATGGCAAACCTGGCTTTTTCCACCATCTTGTTATGGTCGAAAATCAAGTCGGGGATTTCATCGATATTCACCCAATGAGCATTGTGGCGTTGCACCAGTTCACGGTCGTACTCATCGGTTTTTATCAATGCATAATATGCCAGCGAGATAACCCGTTCTCCAGGGTCGCGGTCTATCTCGCCGAAGGCTCCGATGTGTTCCATATATACATCTTTCAGTCCGGTCAATTCATACAATACACGCTTGGCTGCATCGTCCGCGCTTTCATTCTCCTGCACGAATCCGCCCATCAGAGACCATTGTCCCTTTGCCGGCTCGAAATTACGCTGGAGCAGCAACAGGTTCAGACGGTCTTTCTCAAAGCCGAAAATGATACAGTCAATGCCGACGAAGAATTTCGGATTGTTTTTATAATATGTAGACACATCATTACTCATCTACTCATTCTTTATTTTTCTACACCAAACTGGAAGATACAATGGCTTTGATAAGTTTCGCCCGGCTTCAGAATAACCGAAGGCCATTGCGGATTATTGGGACTGTCAGGATAGTGCTGGGTTTCCAGACATACGGAAGCCCGTTGCGGATAAGCGATACCTTTCTTACCTTTTACTGTACCGTCCAGGAAGTTACCGGTATACACTTGGATTCCCGGTTCATTTGTATAAACCGTAAGTGTAATGCCGGATGTCGGACTGGTCAGCTTAGCGGCAACCTGACTGATATCGCCTTTGGTTTTCAATACCCAGTTATGGTCGAAACCGTTTCCATATTTCACCTGCTCGTTATCGAATTCAGTTACCGACGGAGCTATCGGTTTCGGCGTATTGAAATCAAACGGAGTTCCCTTCACCGCCATCATCTTGCCGTTGGTCATATAGGTGCTGTCTACCGGCGTGATGCTGTCCGAAGCTACATACAGAATCTGGTCGGTACCCGGCTTCGACGGATCGCCGTTCAGATTGAAATAAGAATGGTTGGTCATGTTGATGACGGTTGTCTTATCGGTCGTTGCGTCATACTTGATGTCGATGGCATTATCGGCAGTCAGCGCATAGGTTACATGAGCAGTTACATTGCCCGGGAAGTTATTATCGCCGTCAGCCGAGTTCATCGTCAATACCAAGGTACTGTCATTGGTCTGATTGGCTTCGTACACCTGATATTGCCATCCGGTAGGACCGCCGTGCAGGCAGTGTCCGAAATTGTTTACGGGCAGCTGTATCAAGGTACCGTCTATCTTCATCTGTCCCTTGTTGATACGGTTAGCATAACGTCCGATGGAAGCACCGAAGTCGCTCGGTATATGCTGATAATCGGCTACGCTATCGAAGCCCAGCACCACATCGGTCATCGTCCCGTTCTTGTCGGGCACCATCAGCGAGACAATGCGTCCGCCGAAATTCGTGATACAGACTTCCATGCCCTTATAATTCTTCAGCGTATACAGCTTGACGGCTTTCGTTCCATCAACAGTTGTTTCAAAATTAGCGGGGTCCAGTCCTGAAAGAGTCAGGGCAGGTTCTTTTTCCTGGGTAGCACAGCCAGCCAACGCAGCCAGTGCAGCAAATCCCAAAATAGATGTCCGGATACGTTTCATAATAGTTCGTTATTATAGGATTTATTTTTCCAAAATGAATGAATAAGGATGCCTTACGAATAAAGGCATCCCTTATAAGAATATTACCAGAAGTACCAGTAGAATGCAGCACAGCAGGCTACAACGCCCAATGTAGCAATCACATCCCACTTGCTCCAGCTTTCACGGATTGATTTCTTGTAATCGCCCGTAAATGTAATCGCTTCCACTTGTTCTTTCGAAGGAGCGGGAGTAAAGCAAGACACGACAACCATCAGAATGATGATGAATACCAACAGCCATACTTCGAAGATAAGCCAGTTGGTCTGCCAGAACCAGGTAGTATATTCCCAGAACGCGCCGTCCATCACTTTAGTACCCGATTCGGTAATGACATTGGTCAGCAGACGTACCATACCAATCAAGAAGCCGCCGATAAGTCCCCATTCGCCGGCTTTCGGAGTAATCTTCTTCGAGAAAATACCCAACGAGAATACCGCAACCATTGCCGGAGCAATCAGAGACTGAATATCTTGCAAGTAAGAATACAGGTTACCCATGTTCATCATAACCGGCATCCAAGCCAATCCCAAAAGCACGACAACAACAGTAGCCGTACGACCTACAAATACGTAATGGCTTTCGCTCATGCCTTTCCGCATCGGTTTGTAGAAGTCTTCGGTAAACAATGTAGCGCAACTATTGAAGAAAGCGGCCAGCGAAGCGACCAGCGCGCATACGAAACCGATGGTCACAATACCTTTCACGCCGGCGGGCAAGATGTTTTTCACCATCATGGCGAACGCGCCGTCCGTATCATGTGTGTTCGCAATATCCATCGTGATGCCGCTGCCTGTCTTCAATGAAAGTGCGTATGCCACCATACCTGGAATCAAGAACATGAAAATCGGCAACAATTTAAAGTAACCGGCAGCAATCGTACCACGACGTGCACGTTTCATTACCGTAGCGTTGTCCTCTCCCTTAGTCTGTCCGAGCACACGTTGTACGATGTGCTGGTCAGTACACCAATACCAGAAACCGATGATAGATGCACCGAGGAACACTACATAACCCGGGAATTTGGGATACATCGGGTCAGCAGGGTCGGTATGGAACATGTGAGTCGTACCAAATCCATCGTGTGCCGCATTACATGCCGCCATCATCTCCGACCAGCCTTTGGCAATGCTGCCATCGCCCAACAAATGCAAACCGAGGAATAAAACGAGGAAAGAACCGATAATAAGGATAGGAGTCTGGATAGCCGAAAGGGTCATCACACCCTTCATACCGCCAAAAACGGTGAATATAGCAGTAATAATGATAAGTCCGATAGCGCCGTACCAGAACGGGATATTCAACAGATATTCAAAGAAGATACCACCGGTGAAAGCAGTTACAGATACTTTTGTCAACACGTATGCAATCAGTGTAATGATAGAAAGCCATGAGCCGGTGCGTTTGGTATAACGGAATTTCAGGAAGTCGGGCATGGTGATGATTTTTCCCAACTTATTGTTCAGAAGCTGATAGAAGGGGACGAACAACCATCCGAGAATCAAAATCATCCAGCCTTGCATTTCCCAGTGTGCCATGCCGACACCGTCTTTTGCACCTGTTCCTGCCAAACCGACAAGATGTTCCGAACCGATATTTGCAGCAAAAATCGCTGCACCGATAATGTACCAAGGTTCACCTTTACCAAAAAGGTAGTCTTCACTGTTGGCTCCTTGCTGTTTCAGTTTGTCTTTTTGGATTGCGCGATATACAGCCCACGCAATCAGGACGACTCCTACAATCAGAACCGCCCAATCGAGCCAAATAAATTCACTTGAATTCCAATTCATAATTACGTTTGTTTTTAAATTTATGTTTTCTGTTAGTTAGGTTTCAAAGGTCACATTGGTTACATAAACCGGTCCTTATCATAAAAGTGTATCATTTACACTAATTCGACTGCAATATTACAAATTACTTATGAGTTTTATTCATAAATTTGTGTGTTACAAAACATGTTTATACAATTTTCTCCTAAAACATCTTCATTTGTCCACCTCTGTGCAATTATACCTGCAAATCAACTATAAATTTTGTTTTCTCATAAAGCTCCCATCACAGATATACTTACTATGTCAACAAAATATATATTGCTTTACCCACGAATATATATTAATTAGTACATGAAATTATATCTTGATTTTTACTTCGAGAGATAGACAATTCATTCAAGAATCACTACCAGCGTAGCTTCTGTCGGCATATAATCGTAAACAAACTTAGCGTGTGACGTCGCGTTACGTACACACATGTGCGAACGAGGTATCGTACCCAACGACCAGCTATATTCAATCATTTTGGTCTGCGGAACATTGACCGGCACGCCATGAATGTAAGCACCATTCGTAAAACGGGAAGCATAAGGTGCATAGCCGCCTGTAGCCGAACCTCCATCTTTCAAAAACACCATACGCTCTTTTTTCTCTTGCAGCAAGAACATGCCTAAAGGCGTTTCTTGCGCATAAGGCGGACGGTGCACACCGGTAGTAGCCGGATTCATGCTCCGGATAATCCACTCCCCTTCCTGTTTCCGTTCTACCGTAGCTATATTCTGATCGCGTCTGTCTACAAAAACCACGTGATGGAACAGAACCTTTTCGGGAAGCTGCCGGATGTAACGTACAGGTATCAGCCATTCTCCTTCCATCGTAACGGGAACAATCCGCCAGAAATTTCCTTCCCTGGCTTTCAGGTAAGCCAACGAACCATCCCTTCCATAACGCACTGGTACGGTCGAATCATTCGGGAGATACAACGGCACAGACTGATAACGTTCCACGCCCAATGTATCGGAAACCCGATTATAAACATTCCGCACATATTTCCGTATCAAAGGAGCTTCCCCGTTCCGGTTCTTATAGTTGCGGAACACGCCCCATCGTACCGTATCCCGTTGCATATTCTCGATAAAAGCCAGGCACTTGCGCATAGTTTCCCATTTAAAACTGCGCACCGTATCCTTGTAAGGATATGTATCCTCCAACGTATAACGGTCGTAAAGCAAATCTTTGGTAAGAATTATATCCGAAGCATCCAGTTTCGCCCGAGAAGTATCGACTTCCATCTGTGCTATCATTTCGGTAACGATTTCCAGTTTGTCTGACACCGAAATAGGAGGTATCTGTTGTTTCTCGCATCCAAAAAACACCAGACATACTATACAAACGATAAATAGAACCTCTCTCTTCATAGCAGGCAGGTTAAGGTTTATACAAAGATAAAAATCTTTTTTCATTTTTACAATCAGTTGCCTAGATAATAACAACCTAGTCATAAATTTTGTTTCACACAAAGTCCAGATACAAAACGATATCCGATTACCTATCATGTCTGCAAACAAAAAAACGCCGCCCCGAGTGTAATCACTACACCCGAAACGGCTTCAACAAATGTTTATAAAAGCAAATTATCAGAAGCGAACCATCATTTCCACTACCAATTTATCTTGTTCTGACTCCAACGCCAGCGAATTGTCTTCGTAAAAATACTTTTCATAGTTCAAACGCAAATCTGCCTGAAACGGCTTGCCGAAGCTGAACGTAAGACCGCCTGTAATACGTTTGCGCTCATGGTCGGTAATGATATAATCTATTCCATCCTCATCCAGTTCGTCACTATTGTTTCCCATATAGTCGAAACGCGCCAAGAAGGAAACTTTCTTTATCAGACTCTTTTCTTTCTTGATGAAGTAATCGTAATTAACGAAAGCGTCTACCGCCCATACGCTTTTAAAGGAAGAATGGGCATAGTCCTTGTACATTCCTTCCACTTCGAAATGCCAATTTTTCCAGTCGTAATAGGTACCGATGTCGTACATATAGATATTGCGGTCGAACGGACGGATGCGTTGTGTACTCAGGGTCAGGTTATAGCCCTTGAACGGCATCAATTCCAACTTGGCTGAATAAGACAAAGCTTTGTGCCATCCTTTTTGTTCGGTCAGTCCCGAACCGCTGAACAAACCGGCTTCCAAGGCGAAGGGGAAACCTTCTTTCATCGAATACTTCAGCGTAGCACCTGCATCACGTAAACTACCCATCTGCTTAGCGATGAACGAACGGTTGGCAAAATATTGTAAATGAGGAGAACGGTGCGCGTCAATTGTAAACGGTACACGCATCTGACCGATAGTGATATCGAAACCTTTTACAGGAGTCACTCTTGCATAGGCATCCAGCATTTTGATAACTCCTTCATCACAGAGGTCGATTTCAGCCTTATAACTTACAATGGGAAGCACCTTACCGGTTGCACTGACACGGGCATTGCGCACCTGGAAACGTTGGTCATTCGTTGTTGTCTGGTATTCGTATTTACCACGTACCGTCCCGTGTATTTCCGGGATTGCATCTTTCCAGTTAAATTCTTGCGCACCGGCTGATGCTACAGAGAGCACTATCATAAGTGCTGAGATAATTTTTTTCATTGTCTCTTCTATTCTTGTTTTGCTGCAAAAATAGAGGAGAAAGATAACCTGATTGTGTCAAACAAATTACAAAAGTGTTACATTTTCCTAATTCCATAAAAACACCCAAACAGCTCATCCGCTTTTCAAATAAACCGAAGAGTCTCCACCTTTTCCAATCGGGCACGCAGGCGCGGCATTTCCGACTTACGGATACGTAAGCGCATAAAACAGTCCATATCGTAGGACTGGCTGACGATTTCGGGCGACTCTTCCTTTACAATCCGCATCACATCGTTCATGAACGGATATTCGAAAGCAAATTCCACTTCTTCATCGACCGTTTTCTCGATGATTTCGGCTTCTGTCAAAGCCTGTGCGGCGGCCGTACGATAGGCAACAATCAAACCGCTTGTACCTAACTTGATGCCCCCGAAGTAACGCACTACGATAACCAGCACATCGGTCAGTTCTTTCGAGTTAATCTGTCCCAAGATAGGCTTTCCGGCTGTTCCCGAAGGCTCGCCATTGTCATTGGCACGGAAATTCTTCCGGTCCGGCCCCAGCATATAGGCATAACACACATGACGGGCATCATAATATTTTTTCTGGTAAATGTCGAGTTGTTCTTTTACTTCTTCAAGGGTACGCACCGGAATAGCTATTGCAATAAATTTGCTCCGCTTCTCGGTATAGATAGCTTCCGACTGTCCGATGATGGTCTTATACGTATCGTCCAACTGCATTCCTCTTCCGGTTTATCGGTTAATGTTTGGGAAATGAGGGTTGTCGTGCCGATGAATCATCCGTACTTTCAACTGATGAACCAACGATTTACCTACAATAATCAAGGTAACGGCAATCAGTATCAAGATAATACCCAACACAATGCGCGGAGTAAGCCGCTCGCCGAACACCAATACGCCACAACAGATAGCGGTAATCGGTTCCAAGGCTCCCAGGATAGCTGCCGGTGTGGAGCCGATATAATGAATGGACTTGGTCATTGACACCAAAGAAATGACGGTAGGGAACAAAGCCAGACATACCGGATTAATCCACAACAACGGCTCGTGAATCATATCCAACTGAGTACAGAACTTCAAACGTACGACAAACACGCTTAGTCCGAACAGAAGGACATAGAATGTCAGCTTAACAATCGGCATATCCTTCAGCACCGAACGGTTTACACCTATTATATATATAGCATACGTAAGCGACGAAAGAAATACCAGCAACACTCCCATCAGACTCAGCGTCTGTCCGCCTTCGCCCTTATACAGCAAAGAAATTCCCGTGAACGCCAGGGCGATGGAAATCATGGTAATGGGGGAAACCTTTTCCTTGAAAAACACAGCCATCAGAATAGCCACCAGCACCGGATAGACAAACAAAATAGTGGAAGCTATGCCCGCATCCATATAGTTATAGGACAAAAACAGGGTGAGCGAAGAAAAAGAGAACATCAACCCCATCACCAGCAAAGGCAACACCTCGCACCGGCGCAGAGCAAACGACTGTTTTTGTACCAGCATCATTACAGCCAGCATGATGACACCAAAGCCATAACGATAAAACAACACTGAATCTGCCCCTAAGCCATGGGCATAAAGAGGCAGAGCAAACAAGGGATTCAACCCATAACTGGCAGCCGCAATGGCTCCATACGCAAACCCTTTGAACGTAACACGATCCATAGAATCTTATCTGTTTTTCAAACCGGGTGCAAAGATAGAAAATTAAATGAAGAATAAAGAACGAAGAATGAAGAATTTAGCAGGACTTGTTTTTCCCTCCTCCATTCTTCATTTCCTTATTCTCCTTCCGGATTTATTCTAACTTATGTATAACCAGTCCCGAACGGAGCTTCGGTTCGAACCAAGTAGTCTTGGGAGGCATGATATTGCCTGTATCGGCTATATCCATCAGTTGTTTCATCGACACCGGATAAAGCGCCAACGCCATCTTCATTTCACCGCTGTCTACACGCTTCTTCAATTCTTCCAGCCCCCGGATGCCGCCAACGAAATCGATGCGTTTGTCCGAGCGCAAGTCTTTGATGCCCAATATCTCGTCCAAAATCAACTTCGACGAAATAGTCACATCGAGCACGCCAATCGGGTCCGAGTCATCATACGTATCGGGGTGAGCTGTCAGACTATACCATTTGCCGTCTACATACAGCGAGAAGTTGTGCAAAGCTTTCGGCTTGTAGATTTCGGTGCCTTTCTCCTCTACCGTGAAATGTTTTTTCAATGCCTCGATGAAAGCCTGCGGAGTAAGCCCATTCAAGTCTTTCACCACCCGGTTATAGTCAATGATGGTCAACTGGTTGGCAGGGAAACATACCGCCATAAAGTAATTGTATTCCTCGTCTCCCCGATGGTTGGGGTTCTGTTTGGCTTTTTCAGCCCCTACCAATGCCGCCGCCGCACTCCGGTGATGACCGTCGGCTATATACATGGCAGGCATTTGTTCGAAAGCACAGGTAATGGCGTCAATATCCTCATCGCGGTCAATAATCCAGAAAGTATGTCCGAAGCCATCGCCCGGAGCGATGAAATCGTATTCAGGCTTTTGTGCCACATATTTCGCCACAATCGCATCCAACACCTGATTTTCAGGATAAGCGAAAAACACCGGCTCGATGTTCGCATTGTTCACACGCACATGCTTCATGCGGTCTTCTTCCTTATCACGACGGGTCAGCTCATGTTTTTTAATCGCACCGTTCATGTAGTCGGGCACGTATGCGCCTACCACCAGACCGTATTGCGTCTTCCCGTTCATGGTCTGGGCATAGACATAGTAACAGGGTTTCTCGTCCTGCACCAGCCATCCTTTCTCCTGAAACTTACGGAAGTTCTCGACCGCCTTTGCATACACACGTTCGTCATGCTCGTCTGTCCCTTCGGGAAAATCTATTTCCGGCTTGATGATGTGATATAAAGACTTCTCGTTGCCTGCCGCTTCGGCACGCGCTTCTTCCGAATTGAGCACATCGTATGGGCGGGACGCCACCTCTTCCACCAGCTCCTTAGGAGGGCGTATTCCTTTAAAAGGTCTTATCTTTACCATGGTACTTTATCAATTATCCGTATCAACCCAAAATCAAAAGGGAGTTAAAAACCTATAGCTTTCCTGTAAAAGCATCAGCCTTTAACTCCCCGATTGACTTATTTCAATTCTTACTTATTCACTCTGAATTTCTCACATCCGTCTTTCAGGAAGCCCACAATCTGCTTGGCAGCGGCAATACCTGCGTTGATATTGGCTTCGGCAGTCTGTGCGCCCATCTTCTTCGGAGTAGAAAAATAACGTCCCGGACATTGTTCTACAAATTCCTGATGGCGTACCGGCATGATATCCGTCACGTATTTCAGGTCGGGACGGTCGTGCATCAGACGCAACAAATCCGCTTCATTGATGACTTCCTTGCGTGCCGTATTGACCAGCAAGCCATTTTTAGGTATACTGTTCACCAGCTCATAGTCAATGGAATTCTTCGTTTCGGCCGTAGCCGGGATATGGAGCGACACTACATTACACGTCTCGTACAATGCTTTGGCAGAATCAACGGGAATCACTCCGTCGGCTTCCATCGCTTCTTTCGGACAATAAGCGTCGTATGCATAAATCTCCATGCCGAAACCTTTGGCTATGCGGGCTACGTTGCGTCCCACATTACCGTAAGCATGGATACCCAGTTTCTTGCCCTTCAGCTCTGTGCCCGATTTGCCGTCGTAGAAATTACGTACAGCCATCACCATCAGACCGAAAGCCAATTCGGCGACAGCGTTCGAGTTCTGTCCGGGCGTATTCATTACGCATACCCCATGAGCTGTAGCCGCTTCCAGGTCCACATTGTCATATCCTGCACCCGCGCGTACCACTATTTTCAGTTCCTTGGCTGCATCCAGCACCTCGTTGTCGACAATGTCGCTACGGATAATCAAGGCATTCGCGTCTTTCACCGCGTCCTGCAATTGAGCCTTGTCTGTATATTTCTCCAGCAAAGCCAGTTTATAGCCTGCCGCTTCTATCTCTTTCCGGATGCCGTCTACCGCCACTTTGGCGAACGGCTTCTCGGTTGCCACTAATATTTTCATAGACTTATTTTTTAGGTAACAATCAATGATTTTTTTCAAACTCTTGCATGCAGTCAATCAGTGCCTGTACGCTTTCTACCGGCAAGGCATTGTAGCACGATGCGCGGAAACCGCCTACTGAGCGGTGACCTTTCACGCCTACCATACCCTTTTCAGTAGCAAACTTCAGGAAGTCGGCTTCCAATTCCTTATATTCATCCGCCATGACAAAGCAGATATTCATGTACGAACGGTCACCCGACTCTGTCACCGTACCGCGGAATAACTTGTTGCGGTCTATTTCGGCATACAGCATATCTGAACGCAACTTGGCACGACGTTGCATTTCTTCTACTCCGCCTTGCGCTTTCAGCCAACGCAAAGTCTGAAGAGCTGCATAGATAGGTACAACCGGCGGGGTATTGAACATTGAACCTTTTTCGATATGGGTCTGGTAATTCAGCATGGTCGGGATATAACGCGACACTTTACCTACGGCATCATTCTTCACGATAACGAAGGTCACACCAGCCGGAGCCAAGTTTTTCTGCGCGCCGCCATAGATACAAATGTATTTCGACACATCTACCGGACGGGAGAAGATATCCGACGACATATCAGCCACCAACGGTACATTCACATCGGGGTCGGCATGCAGTTCGGTACCGTAAATCGTGTTGTTGGTCGTGATATGGAAATAGTCCACATCGGCAGGAACCTCGTAGCCTTTCGGAATAAACGTATAATTGGCGTCGGCCGATGAAGCCACTTCTACCACTTCGCCGAAAGCCTTGGCTTCTTTCATCGCTTTCTTCGCCCAAGTACCTGTATTGAGATAAGCGGCTTTCTTTTCCAGGAAATTGTAGGGAACCATACAGAACTCCAGGCTCGCACCACCTCCCAAGAACAATACCGAATAGCCGTCAGGGATATTCAAAAGTTCTTTAAACAACGCCACTGCTTCATCTACTACCGGTTGGAAGTCTTTAGCGCGGTGACTGATTTCCATCAACGAAAGCCCTGAGCCGTTAAAGTCCAGAATTGCCTGAGCTGTTTTCTCGATTACTTCGCGAGGCAAAATAGAAGGTCCCGCATTAAAATTATGTTTTTTCATTTGGCAGTTTGTTTAGATTAGACAATATCATTTATTTCTTACGATTGCGAATATAGCAATTATTTTTAGACCGCCCAAAGTTTTACTGATATTTTTATAGCCAAAGGCTTATTTTTCTTACAAAATACGCAAACGAAGAGAAATTTAATTACACAATGACACAGCTAAGTCTGTCCATGATTTACACCCGTCCTTCAATCATAGCATTTTGTGCAGCTTCAAGGCTTCTACAGCATTTAGCTGACACAAAGTTATCATTTTGCCAATTCTATCAAAGCTTTCACCCCCTTAATCTTTTCATTTTGCACGAGTTTTAATGTTTGTTTGCATTTATCCCGTGCTATAGCCGCGTATGCGTGGCGTTCCTTTACATCCACCTTGCCGATATCTTCCCGTTTCAGTCCTCCTTTTTTCGACAGGAAACCTACAATATCCACCTTATTGATTTTATCTTTTTTCCCTTTTCCTATATATAAGGTTACAAAACGGGGCAAGGCAGGCGCCGGAAGCTTTTCGGGGAAACTGAATGTCTCCATGACTCCGTCCAGATAATCCGGAAGTTGCTCTTCGCGATACAAGATAACGTATGCATTACCCTGGGCCTCCCAACGTGCCGTACGCCCGTTGCGGTGAATAAATCCGTCCTCAGATACAGGCAGATGATAATGCACTATGTTACGGATTTCGGGAATATCCAGCCCGCGCGCCGCCAAATCGGTGGATACCAGCACGGGACAACTGCCGTTGCGGAACTTATATAGCGCGCGTTCGCGTTCGTCCTGTTCCATTCCTCCGTGGAACACTTCGCTATACACCTTCATCTCACGCAGATACTTCCCTACCCGCTCCGCACTCTCACGATGATTGCAGAATACCAGCGTCGACTCGTCTCCTAGGCAACATACCAACTTATACAATGTTTCCAGCTTGTCTTTCTCGGGCGATTCCACCTTATATATATATAAACGTGACGCTTCTTCCGTTTGCAGGAAATCCAGCTTACGCGTGCGGTTCATCCCCGTAAAGCGAGGTATCTCTTCGGCATCCGTAGCCGAAAGCAGGAAGCGCCGCTCTACCCGGGGCAACCGGCTGAGTACCGACGCCATCTCCTCCTGAAAACCGAATTCCAGGCATTTATCAAATTCGTCGATTACCAACAGGCGTACCGTCGAGGCATCGAAGTTCCCTTTTTGCAAGTGGTCGTTCATGCGTCCCGGCGTGCCGATTATCACCGATGGACGCAGATTGTTCATCACCCGATGTTCGTCCATCGCCGGACGTCCTCCATAGCAACTCATCGCCTTGTAAGCTGTGCCCATCTGCTTGAACACCTGTTCTATCTGCAACGCCAATTCGCGTGAAGGCACCAGCACGACCGCCTGTACACCTTGTACTTCAGGTTTCAGGAAAGAAGCCAGTGGCAAGAGATACGCCAGCGTCTTGCCCGAACCCGTAGGCGAAAGCAAAACCAAGTCTCCCCCTTCATCAAAAGCCCGGACAGATGCCTGCTGCATCTCGTTCAATTCCACAATATTCAAACGTTTCAGTATCTCGTGCATTTCCTGTGTCATCATACATTTCATCTTAAATTCTACAACTTTCATTCCACTAATTCATAACTGCTTATCTGGATAGGCATGTCCAGATTGTGAAGCACTTTCTCCAGCATAATGCCATCCAAATTATTATATTCATACCCAAACGTGGCACGGATTCCCTGCAAGATAAACTGGGTAGCACGGTCGAGTGCGATAGGCAAACTATCACCTTGCATCAATGAGCCGGTAATGACACTGGTAAATGTATCTCCCGTACCAGGATAATGAGCCGGGAGATAAGGACAAGTCACTTTCCAATAACGATTTCCGAAACGATTATAAGCATATACCGAAGTCGAATGAGAATCGCCCCGTACAGGCACACTGGTCACGATAACGATACTGGGACCTTTTTCTGATAAGGCACGAAGAGCGGTCTTCAGCTCTGCATCGGTCATCTCCTCTTGATAAGGCATATCCAGCAAACGGAACAATTCAGTCATATTAGGCGTAATGATATCTGCCATGCAAATCAGTTTTTTCATCTCAGCCACCATTTCCTCAGTTATTCCTTTATAAAGACTTCCGTTATCTCCCATTACCGGATCAACCACAACCAGGTCATTAGGGCGACGAAATTTTTGAATGAAGTCTTCTACAATCTGCGCCTGATGGGGAGAACCAAGATAACCCGAATAAAAAGCATCAAAATGCACGTCAAGCTGTTCCCATTTTTCAATAATACGTGTCATTTCATCGGTCAGATCCAGAAAAGAATAAACAGGGTATTGCGTATGGGCAGAAAGGATAGCTGTCGGCAATGGACATACTTGAAAGCCCATCGAAGAAAGAATAGGCACAACCGCCATGAGTGATACACGTCCTATGCCAGACAAGTCGTGTATCGCCACTACCTTTTTGCTATGATTATGAAATAGCCGTTTACAGGGCTGATGAACAGAATCAGCCGCAACCGTGTTTTTCTTTCGTTTGTATTTGCTCTCTTTTTCCCATGCTGCCTTACGCGCTTGATATGACTCAAACTGCTTTTCAATATAGTTGTCTGCCATTTCTCAAATAGTTAAATTCCACAAGTATAATATCATCGTTTGCCGGCATAAAAGTGAGCCTCATGTAATTTATGAAAAATGAATGATTTAAATATCTATAAACCTAAAGCAATCACTCTTATATTATCCCGCGCAAAGGTACAGACTTTCTTCCGGAAATCAACGTTTTTTCCCAAAATAATAAAAGGATTGAAATTACAGATTGTTGTAACCCTTTTACAGATTTCACACAAAGAATGATTGCTATTGTCGGTAAAATGTTTATTTTTGCTTTTCGTTAAAAGCTTACAAGAATGAAAGAAGATTTGATTAAAATGGATTCTGTGGATGTCTATAGCAAGATGTTCGGATTGGAAACACTTCACCCGTTAGTAAATATCATTGATTTGGCAGATGCCACTCGCTTTCCCACCCATTTCACCATCAATTACGGAATATATGCTTTGTTTTTGAAAGACACACGATGTGGAGATATCCAATACGGCAAGCAAACTTATGATTATCAAGATGGTACCATTGTCAGTTTTGCACCAGGACAAGTGGCAACAATGGAAATGCAAGAAGGAGTCCGGCCCAAAGCCAAAGGCATATTATTTCATCCGGATATAATCAAAGGCACCTCACTGGGACAGGAAATCAAGTCGTATTCATTCTTTTCATACAACTCACACGAAGCACTGCATCTGTCGGAAGAAGAACGGAACATCATTCTGGATTGCATGGAAAAAATCAAGATGGAACTGATGCACCCGATAGACAAGCTAAGCAAGCGACTCATCGCCCGAAACATACAATTGCTTTTAGATTATTGCATGCGTTTCTACAACCGTCAGTTCGAGACCCGCATAGAAGCGAATAAAGACGTGCTGACACGCTTCGAAACCTTACTGGATGATTATTTCCTAAGCGAAAAGACACAAACAAAAGGCATCCCGACCGTCAGATATTTTGCTGAAAAGGTCTTTCTCTCTCCTAATTATTTCGGCGACTTGATAAAAAAGGAAACAGGAAAAACTCCACAGGAATACATCCAAGGGAAAATAATTGATACAGCCAAAGAAATGCTGTTAGGCTCCGACAAGACCGTCAGCCAGATAGCATACGACTTGGGATTCCAATACTCCCAGCACTTCAATCGGATTTTCAAGAAACATACGGGATATTCACCGAATGAATACCGGAAAAGCAACGCCATAAATTAAGGAGCCAAAACGGATGAAGACCTCTGCCTGAATTTTTGAGGAGACACCTTTGCACGTTTTAAAAAGAATTTGCCGAACGAAGACTGATCGGAAAAACCGAGTATCTCTGCTATCTCTTTCACATCCATATCCGTACTTACCAGATACTTGACGGCATCTGTATAAATCAGCTCTGCAATCATGAAATGTACGGTGCGCCCCGTGACCGACTTTACCGTACGCGATAAGTAAGCCGTACTGATATGCAACTCGTTTGCGTAAAACGACAAATTATGCTGCGTGCGATAATATTTCATTACCAATTTCTTGAACCGACGGAACACCTCATTAGATCGTGTCACATAAGTTTCGCTTTTATGACCACTTTCCTTGTACAACACATTGGCTACCTGAAGCAAGTAGAAACTACACAAATGACGGATAATCCCTTCCGGATTCAAGGTAAAACCCTCCACCAACTCACCAAATAAAGAAAAAGTCTTTCTCAAATATTCATACTGACGGACATCGGTACGGACAATCGGCAAGACAGTTTCCGAGAAAAAGCCCATCAGTTGGTTATAAGCAAGCTGCCCGTCATATAACGTATCGAAAAATTCGGGAGAAATCCGTACACATTCCATACAACATCCCGGCTCGTTCAATCTAACTGAAACAGACATGCTGGGAGTCAATACAAACAAATCGCCTTGTGAAACGCTATAGGTCCGTTTCTGAGTGACAAACAAAGCTTTCCCATTGACAACTACTCCAAGATAAAAATTCTGTTTCATCACCCGACTGACTTCCTTTTTCCCGCTTTCAATCTTTCCAAACGATAATCCCCCGGTTATTTTCCCGACATCGATTGTCTTGAAACTATAAAAATCTGCCATACCTTATAAATATTTTGCAACTAACCAAACTTGAGTCGTCACAAGTTTTTATGTATCAAAAACCGGCGGCTGATTATGTCAACCGCCGGTTTTCCACTTTCTATTATACCAGATAAAATCCTCTCATCAATAAAACGCGTACATGCTAATCAATACGATGCAGCATCAAAGTCCGATAACGGATTTTTCTAACCAATACACCACTATTCCAGCAATGTAACCGATAAAAGCAACCCATGTAATGCGTTTCATATACCAGCCGAAAGTAATTTTTTCCAGCCCCATTACGACTACACCTGCAGCCGAACCGATAATCAGCATCGAGCCTCCTACACCGGCACAATAAGCCAAAAGCTGCCAGAAGATGCCATCTTGCGCCATATCGCCTGCCTCGGCAAGTGGATACATGCCCATACATCCTGCTACCAACGGAACATTATCGATAATGCTCGAAAGCACACCGATGATACCCGTGATAAGGTAATGGTTGCCATCGAATACATCATTCAATCCCTGACCTACGGTAGCCAGCACACCTATTTGCTGCAAGCAAGATACCGCCATCAGAATACCCAGGAAGAAGAGAATGGTACTCATGTCAATGCGGGAAATAATATTCGAAATACGCTTCTGTGTACTTTCATCTTGTTCTGCCTGCTTACGATAAAACAATTCAGTAACCAGCCATAATACTCCCAATACCAATAAAATGCCTACAAACGGAGGTACATGGGTAATCGACTTGAAAATAGGCACGAAAATCAAACCGCCTACACCAATCCAAAATACAGCTTTACGCTGACCCTCAGTCAGTCCGTTGCTGAGAGTGGCTGCACCCAAATCGGCTCCGACCGACACATTTCCCTTAAGCGAGAATGAAAGAAGATAGGCTGGAACAGCTATCGACACAAGTGACGGTATAAAGAGTTCCTTGATAACACCTGCTGCCGTTATCAGACTTTTGTTCCAAAGCATAATCGTTGTCACGTCTCCGATGGGCGAAAAAGCGCCACCCGAATTGGCTGCTATGATAACAAGGGATGCATAAATCAGTCTGTCTTTGTGGTCATCGACAAGCTTGCGAAGAATCATGACCATTACGATAGCTGTAGTCATATTATCGAGAATGGCAGAAAGGAAGAACGTCATGATGGTAATGCGCCATAACAAAGCCCGTTTGCCCTTCGTCTTCAGCATATCACGCACGAAATTAAAACCGCCATATTGGTCAACGGTCTCCACAATGGTCATTGCACCCATCAAGAAAAACAATGTAGTAGCCGTACTTCCTAAATGGCCTTCTATTACCGAGCCTGCTGTAGCAGCTATGGCATCGGGTGAAATACCTGCCGGAAAATTTCCCGGATCGAACATATAAAGAGTCCAACATACAACCAACATCAGCAAGGCTACTGCAGCTTTGTTGACTTTGGTCAGTGTCTCCAGTGCGATACATAAGTATCCGATTACGAATACAATTATGATTGTAATGGTTAAAGTTGACATTAAATCTGTTTTTTAAGGTTAATAACTATTTTTTTGCTGAGTCACAAATTTAATAGACATTTCTGATTTTAACCACTTTTTTTGAAAGAAATTTTGTCAATCTCCATCATGATTGAATAAAAAACAACAGAATGAAAACAATGATTCCTATTTTGATATTTCGCGGATTTTACCTAAGTTTGCACCCCATATTGAAAAACAATTTTAACAAAAACAATTTCTGATAATATGGGAAACGAGCTTCTACGTTCTAAAGAACGAATCTTGGCCATTGATGCCTTACGCGGTTTTGCCGTGATGGGAATAATATTATTACACAACATCGAACATTTCAACTACTATTCTTTTCCGAAGACAGACTCCCCTCTCCTTGCCAGTCTCGACAAACATTTATGGGATATGCTCTTCTTTCTTTTCTCGGGCAAGGCGTATGCTATCTTCGCCCTGTTGTTCGGCTTTACCTTCTACCTGCAAAGCCATAACTGCGAAAAACGCGGACAAGACTTCAAGAACCGGTATATGTGGCGGCTGGTATTGTTGCTGGGCTTCGGATTCATCAATGCCTGTTTCTTCCCCGGTGAGATACTGGTGCTTTATGCACTGCTGGGATTTGTCCTGGTTCCGGTACGCCATCTGTCCGACCGGACTGTAGCATGGATAGCTTTCATCCTGATGCTGCAACCGCTGGAATGGTGCAAAGCCATTTACGCATGGATATGTCCTGAAGCCAATCCGCAACAGATGATTTTTTCATTGGGAGACGTTTATCCGCAACTGGGAGGAAACTCGTGGTGGGAGATGGTGAAAGTCAATTTCATTACCGGGCAGCTTGCCAGCCTGAACTGGGCATGGTGTTATGGTCGGGTATTCCAGACTGCTTCGCTCTTCATGATAGGCATGCTGCTGGGACGAAAAGGGCTGTTCCGCCTTACTGATGAAACTCACGACCGGGTCATGAGTTTCTGGCAACGCATCGGAATCTGTGCCCTGCCCTGCGCCGTGATACTTTACTACCTGAAAGATTTTATCTACTCACAAATAGAAAACCCCTTCTTAAAAGCTTCGATGGAAACTGTATGGAACTCGTGGTACAACCTGGCATTTATGCTGGTCATGGTCAGTGGCTTCCTGCTGCTTTATTGGGTAAACAAAGGAAAAGTGCAACAACTCCTTGTACCCTACGGCAAAATGAGTCTGACCGACTATATCACACAATCCATTATCGGTAGCTTTATTTATTATGGATACGGACTGGAACTGCACCGGGTATGCGGCACGACGTACAGCCTGCTTATCGGCATTGCCTTTTTCCTGCTCCAACTGGCATTCGCACATTGGTGGTTCCGCCATTTCAAACGTGGTCCCCTGGAAACCATTTGGCACAAACTGACCTGGATAAACGCCAACCGTCCATAAACCTATTTATCCGGCATAAAAACAAGTCGGTGTTTTTATGCCGGATTATTTTTTCTGATAGTCTTTCACGATGGCATCGGTAATCCAGTTAGCCAACGCCTGCCGGTTATCAGGAATCACCAGGCGCTTCTGGTCTTGAGCATTTTGGATATTCCCTAATTCAAGGAAAACAGCGTATGGCGTAGTATTGCGCAACACATACAAATTACGTTCACTTACCGTACCGTCAAATCCCCGATTAGGCTGATGGCGGTCATATTTTGCCTTGAAAGTCTTTTGCAACTGAGTAGCAAGCCGTTTACCATATTTACTTCCGGGAGCATGGTAAAAATAAACATCAGTCTGCTTTCCACGGCTCCGGCTATCAACATGAATAAAAATAGCACGCTTGTATTTACTCTTATCTTTTCGATACAAACGGTTGATGGCGTCACAACGTTGTTGCAAACGGGCTACCTGTCCTAAAGGAATAGCCTTCCCCATACAAGTTTCGCGCTTACTGTTTTTCAAGATAGCAGTATTACGGATACCGTCTTTCGCGTCCTGGATAATAAAATGCACCTTTGCACCCCGTTTCAGCAATTCACGTCCTAAACGCAAAATGATGTCATAAGCATATTCATCCTCGTGCAGTTCTTTACCTTGATATTTTCCGATACAGCCCGGATCCGGTCCTCCATGTCCGCTTACCAGATAAAAAGTAGCCCCTTTCAGGGTGCTCGAAGTCACTTGATACGATGCAAGAGACTTCCCGAACAATGGTTCATAATGTTGCTTTTTCTTTTGCTTTACCGCATAAGTAGGCAAACAAAAGAGTACGCACAACAATATTCCTATCAGACGCATCCGGTTCATTTCAGCAATTCATCTATCTTTTTACACAACGCAGCAAACTCATCCTCATTATAAAGACGTGTCATCAAGACAATCTTGCCCGTCTTATCAATCAGCACATTACGTGTAATACCTGCCTTACGTTCGGCATACAGCGCAAAGATATCTGCTCCCGGATCAAGTCCCATCGGATAAGTGACCTTTGTCTGTTTCATGAAAGCTTTTACTTTCTCTACCGGTTCATCGCGGTCGATGCCATAAAGTGCAAATGAAGCATTGTCTTTATGCTTCTGCCAGATATCACGCTCGATAAAAGGCATTTCCTTGCGGCATACGCCACACCAGCTGGCAGTAAATTGCAACATAACCACCTTTCCACGCAAAGAAGAAAGCTTTACACGCTGTCCGTCTGTCAACGTCATTTCAAAATCGGGAGCCATATCCCCTACTTTCACGATATAGCCTGCTGAGTCAGGCACAGGTTGTTGAGCCTGCATAACCGGAGCTCCTCCCGGCATAAGGCTTGCAACAAGCAAAAAAAGAATCAATAATCTTTTCATATACAGATAACCTAAACAATTGATTATGGTGTCAAAGATACAAAAATTCTTCAAAAGAGGAAAAATACATCATAAAAAAGCCCCACTACATCCGGTGCAGCAGGGCTTTCATTTATTTCATTAAAGCGGCATATTGCCGTGTTTTTTCGGCGGGTTGCTTTGGCTCTTGTTCTGAGTCATTTCCAATGCCTGAATCAGTTTATAACGTGTATCCTTCGGCAGGATAATCTCGTCGATGTATCCTTGCTCGGCAGCACGGTAAGGATTCGAGAATTTCTCCTTGTATTCTTCAATCGCCTTTGCCTTTTCTTCGGGCGTTGCCTTACGGTAGAGAATGTTCACCGCTCCGTCGGCTCCCATCACGGCAATCTCGGCGGTAGGATATGCAAAGTTTACATCCGCACCGATAGGCTTGCTGTTCATCACGATATAAGCGCCGCCGTATGCCTTGCGGGTGATAACCGTAATCTTAGGCACAGTGGCTTCGGCGTATGCATACACAATCTTGGCACCGTGGCGGATGATGCCGTTATGCTCTTGCGTGCATCCCGGCAAGAATCCCGGAACGTCTTCGAATGTAACGATAGGAATATTAAAGCAATCGCAGAAACGGATAAAGCGTGATGCCTTATCAGAAGCATCAATATCCAATACACCTGCCAGATAAGCCGGCTGGTTGGCTACGATACCTACCGAACGTCCGCCCAAGCGGGCAAAACCTACCACGATATTCTTAGCGAAATGCGGCATCACTTCGAAGAAATACTGGTCGTCCACTACCGGCTCGATGATGTTCTTGATATCGTATGGCATATTGGGGTCATCGGGAATGACACTCATCAGCGACTCGTCGGCACGGCGGATATCATCGGTGCACGGCACGCTGGGGGCATCTTCCATATTGTTGGAAGGCAGGAAGCTCAGCAATTCGCGGATGCTCATCAAGGTTTCTTCTTCCGTGTCGCAAAGGAAATGCGTCACACCGCTCTTGCTGCTATGGGTATAGGCACCGCCCAATTCCTCTTTGTCCACTTCTTCGTGTGTGACGGCTTTCACTACATCGGGACCGGTAATGAACATGTGGCTCTTTTCCTTCACCATAAAGATGAAGTCGGTCAGTGCCGGCGAGTAGCATGCTCCACCCGCACAAGGACCCAAGATAGCGGATATCTGCGGAATCACACCCGAAGCGATGGTATTCTGGTAGAAGATGGAAGCGTATCCCGAGATACTGCCTACCCCTTCCTGGATACGCGCACCGCCCGAGTCGTTCAAGGCAATGACGGGAGCGCCGTTCTTCAACGCCAGTTCCTGTACCTTGACGATTTTCTTTGCTCCTGTCGTGCTCAGCGTACCGCCGAATACCGTAAAGTCGTAAGCATACACATATACCAGCCGTCCGTCTATCTTGCCATAACCGCAAACGATGCCATCGCCCGGAATATGTTTCTTGTCCATACCGAAATCGGTACAATGATGAATCACCAGTTTGTCGATTTCGTTGAATGTGCCTTTATCGAGCAACATATCAATACGTTCACGGGCTGTCATGTGGCCGTTGGTGTGCTGCTTCTCTATACGTTCTACACCCCCACCCTGGGAAGCTTGCTTGTCAAGCTCTTCAAATTGCTTATATTGTTCTGCTGTAGTCATAACTCTTAATTTTCTTCTTCATTTATCACGTCGAGTGTCATAATCACTTGGTTGCTGTTCACCGAATCGCCCTCGCCGACCAGAATCTCTTTTACTACACAGGGGCTGTTTACCTTGTAGTTGCTCTGCATCTTCATGGCTTCGATAACGGCAACGATATCGCCGGCCTCTAGCTGGTCGCCCACCTTTACCGGAATCTTCACAACCTTGCCGGGCATCGGCGAGATAATCTTATCTTGCTGCTTTTCGTCGGCTCCTTTACGCATACGCAGGTACTTAGCCTGCGAATCGATGATGTCGACATTATACGACTGATAATGCGCGTTCACCGTATAGCTTTTCCCGCCTTCTTTACGGATTAATTCGGCATTATACGACTTTCCGTCGTGCAGAATGGAACAGCTTCCGTTTTCCGCCATCACGATGTCTACATCGTAGGGGACACCGTCAATGGTGAGCTGCACCTTATTTCCTTCTTTGCTAACCAATGAAACGTCAGCGACTCTTTCTCCTATATGTATTTCCATATTATGTTAGTTTGTAAGTTTGTGAGTTTTATATCCGTAATACTCCTTTCTTCAAACCGAACTCACGCCAACGGCTGATAGGACGATTGTCTGTGACTCCCGACTTGTTTTCCTCCAGGTTCATCAGATAATCGATGTAAGCGGCAATCATGGCAATGTTTTCCGTCTCTTCTTCTTTTTGTCCTGCCCATTTGCGCAACATATCCTGATGCTTCGGGATGAAAAGCGTGTTGTAATGTCCTTCCACAAAGTCGGGCACATGCATGATATGGCGCAAATAAGAGATATTGGTCTTCAAGCCGGTAATCTTATATTCGTACAATACGCGGCGCATACGCTCGATGGCAAACTGGCGGGTAGTGGCCCATACGATAAGCTTGCCGATCATGGGGTCGTAATAGATAGGGATTTCATAACCGTCGTATACATAGCTGTCGATACGCACACCGATGCCGTTCGGTTCGGTCAACTGACGGATGATGCCCGGAGAAGGCATGAAATTGTTTTCGGTATCTTCGGCACAGATACGGCACTCGATAGCATGACCGCGCTGCTTCAGGTCTTCCTGCTTATAATGAAGCGGTTCGCCGTTGGCGATACGAATCTGGTCTTTTACCAGGTCGACACCTACGACTTCTTCCGTAATCGGGTGCTCCACCTGCAGGCGGGTATTCATTTCGAGGAAATAAAAATTGCGGTGTTTGTCTACAAGGAATTCAATGGTGCCGGCACCTTTATAATGAACAGCCTTTGCCGCTGCGACAGCAGCCTCTCCCATTTTCTGACGAAGTTCTGGAGTAACAAAAGGAGACGGGGTTTCTTCCACGATTTTCTGGTTACGGCGCTGGATGGAGCATTCACGCTCGAACAGATGAACAGCGTTTCCATAATTGTCGCCCAAAATCTGAAACTCGATATGGTGCGGTTCTTCCACGAATTTTTCCAGATAAACCGTATCATCACCGAAAGAAGACATCGACTCTGAACGGGCTGTATTGTATGCCTCCTCTACTTCATCTTCGCTATGGATGAGCCGCATACCCTTGCCACCGCCTCCCATAGATGCTTTCAGCATCACCGGATAACCGATGCGGTTACAGATTTCTTTTGCTTCTTCTACACTCTGTAAAGGTTGTTCTGTTCCAGGAACTACCGGAACACCTGCCGCAATCATGTGCTTGCGCGCGGAAATCTTGTCACCCATCGCGTCCATCGTTTCCGGATCGGGTCCGATAAAAATGATGCCTTCTTCACGGCACCGACGTGCAAACTCCGAATTTTCTGACAAGAAACCATATCCCGGATGAATCGCATCCGCACCATGACGTTTAGCCGCCATAATGATTTTGTCGATATTCAAATAACTGTCGCGCGAAGCCGCCGGTCCAATCAGGCAGGCTTCATCTGCATAAAATACGTGGCGTGCCGTTCTGTCGGCCTCAGAGAAAACAGCTACAGTGCGGATGCCCATCTCCCGGCAGGAGCGCATTACACGCACAGCTATTTCACCACGGTTAGCGATCAATACTTTGTGTATCATGCCTTATTCTTTTATTATTACATTTTCTTTCACCTGTATACCCAGTTGCAACTCCTGCTTCCAGGCCTTTTAAGGAGGGCACTCATGTCGCACAAGATACCCAAAACTGTGCAAAAGTAGCAAAAAAAACGGATTCATCCCCACATAACCTGTTTTTTTTGGACTATCAAGCCGATTTATACCTAAAACAAGGGATATTATCTGGTTTTAAAAGAAAACGATAACTCCAGTTTGCAAAATAAGAATCGCCACAGAGGAAAATGTCCGGTTTGTCCAATCGGCTATCCCTCTGTGGCAATGTTTTTATTTTACGCGAATCAACTCGTACGACCGGCTTCCCAACCCGATTTTCTCGGCATGAGCCAGACACGTTTTATATTCGGTATTGGGATTGGTATTGCCGAAATGGTCGTGATGGTCATGAAAGTGAGGGCTTGCCATTTCATCGGCCAACTGGCTATTAGGCAGAGGGGTCTGCTTGAGGCAGGCATCCACACAAGCCTGGTCCAGTGCCAACGGGTCGAACGAAGCAAACATGCCTACATCCGGAATAATCGGCGCATCGTTTCCGGCATGGCAATCACACGTAGGCGACACGTCGCATATCAACGAAATATGGAAATTAGGACGCCCGTAAACTACAGCCTTCGTATATTCAGCCATCCGGCAATTCAATTCCTTGATGGCAGCATTTTGGGCAAAGTCGATAGCATCAAAATTGCAAGCCCCGATACACCGTCCGCATCCTACGCAATTGGCAGCATTGACATGCATTTTCCTTGTTTCTTCATCGAACACCAATCCGTCATTAGCACATTCGCGCATACACCGTTTACAGCCTCTGCACTTCTCCGGGTCGATAATGGGTTTCCCGTTGCAATGCTGGTCCTTCTTGCCAGCCCGTGAGCCACACCCCATGCCGATATTCTTAATAGTCCCGCCAAAACCGGTCATTTCGTGTCCCTTAAAGTGGGTAAGCGAAATGAAGATATCGGCATCCATCACCGTACGCCCGATTTTGGCTTCTTTTACATACTCTCCTCCTACCACCGGAACGGCTATGTCATCCGTACCTTTCAGTCCGTCGCCGATAAGGACCGGACACCCTACTGTCAGAGGCGTAAAGCCGTTTTCCCAGGCACAATACAGATGTTCGATGGCATTCTTCCGGCTTCCCGGATAAAGCGTATTACAATCGGTCAGGAAAGGTTTGCCGCCACATTGCTTTACCAAATCGGCTACCGCCCGTGCATAATTAGGGCGCAGAAAACTCATGTTGCCCAGCTCACCGAAGTGCATCTTGATAGCCACAAACTTGCCATCCATATCGATGGCAGGCAGTCCTGCCGCCTTCATCAGGCGTTTCAATTTGTCGACAGGACCCTCATCCGGCTTACACCGGAAATCGGTATAAAACACTTTACTCTTTGTTTTTACTTCCTCCATTGTTTTTTTCTCCTTTTGCTTTATTCACTTAACAACATACAAAGTAACGGATTTTTTTTAACTTATGAAATAAAAAAGCCCTCACACCTTTATCTTATATACACCAACCAATCAATTCTTCCTGTCAAAAACCAAATGATTCATTTTTTCCTGCCAGAATTTTATGTCCTCCATATGGAAAACGTACGTCCTCCAATCGGGGGATATACGTTTTTCATATGGAGAACGTACGTTTTCCGATTGGAGGACATAGACAGTAACCGACTGAAAAGAAATGGTTTTCCAGATGGAAATGAAATTCAGCACAATTCGCTGGATTGTATCCAGGTTTCTGGCTGATTTTTCCGACTTTCGCTTTATACTGTCTTGTTTGAGATTCCTGTCAAGTTCCTAATGAAGGCACTCTATGGACCAATGGTTTCTCGCTATCTCATTCAATTCAGCAGCATCAGAGTTAGGGCTTGAGATGTATAACCGCTGTTCAGACATGCGTCGTCCGTTTCTCTTGCTGACTGTATCGGTCAGTATCTCTATCACCTCAGGGTTCCATTCCATTTTTCCTTGTCAGCGATAAGTCCGTCTCCACGGTAGATACGGCAAGTCCTTGTTACTACTCTTCCATGGAAAAGAACCGGCTCTTCATTGTATGTTTTTGCCGGTTCAGTGGTTTTGATCTTGTCTTCCAGCTGGACATGATTTACTTCCAGTCCTTCATCGGTTGTAATTTACTTTCAAATTAGTATCTTTGTCACACTAATTTGAAGCAAATCACAATAAGGATTATTCCGTTGTGAAAACATTAGGTTCCCTCGTCCTTTAACGAGGGATTTTTATAATATACTGACATCCAGCCTCTATTGCTATCTTTGCGGACATTTTTTATTGCAAGGGCATAAAAAACGAAGATTTTTATGTAAGTTTGCAACTTTTAAAAGACACAAAAAGACAGAAAGAAAACAATCATGAAGATACAATTTATGAGCTTAGGCAGCGGAAGCAGCGGAAACTGTTATTATCTAGCTACCGAAACATGCAGTATATTAATAGACGCCGGCGTAGGTGTCCGCACTGTAAAAAAAACATTCAAGGATTATGGTATCGACTTGCAACGAATCCGAGCTATCTTTATTACTCACGACCATGCCGACCATATCAAGGCGGTAGGCAATCTGGCTAAAAGATATCACATCCCGGTCTTTGCCACCCAGGAAATCCATAAAGGTATCGGGCGAAGTTATTGCATGACCGAAAAGCTTTCGGCAGACTGTATCCGATTGCTACACAAAGACGAACCTATCCAGTTCGGAGATTTTACCATTACTTGTTTCGAAGTGCCCCATGACGGGACAGACAACGTGGGATACTGCATCGAAGCAGGCGGCAAGACATTTGCTTTCCTTACCGACATGGGACACATTACTCCAACGGCTGCTACCTACATCGAGCGTGCGGAATATCTTGTTCTGGAGTCTAACTATGATGATGCCATGCTGCAAATGGGGCCTTATCCGGCTCACCTGAAAGCGCGCATTGCCGGTCCTAACGGTCACATGAGCAACCGGGATACAGCACAATTCCTGGCAGAACATTTTCCTGCCCACCTGAAGTTTCTTTGGCTTTGCCACCTGAGCAAAGACAATAACCATCCGGAACTGGCTTATAAAACCGTAGAACTGGCACTGCGCGAAAAAGGCATTGTGGTAGGACGTGACATGCATCTTGTTGCGCTGAAACGCACTTTGCCATCCGAGCTATACACTTTTGAATAAAGGCTTTGTCACCAATAAAAAAGACAGGAAAGGCCACAGGGATTGCTTCCAATCTTCCGTGACCTTTCCTGCTTTTTTTAAATGAATCCTTTACGCGCTCCTGCTATCAACATGTTATTTTGTCCGGCGAACCGTATGGAGCACCTTGCCGTTCTTGTCCATCATATACAGGCAAAGCTCTTTCTTGTCTACCGTCACCAGCGAGAAACCGGTAGCGTCGCTACAAAACTGTGTGCCGTCTACCGGTTTTACCTCACGTGCCAGCGAACCGGAAGTGTTCACTACATAGTCTATCTGGCTGTCCGGCTTGCGGATGTGCTGGAAATTATGGATATGCCCGCACACATACATATCTACATTGCCGTGCTTGCGCAAGATGGAGTCTACCCGTTTCTGCATATCGGCACGTTCTTTGTCGCTCTTGTCGGTATCGGCATAGATGGGATGATGGCCTACCACCATTACCCAGTCTTCTTTTGCCGATGTCAATACCGAATCCAGCCATGCCAACTGCTTGTCTATATCCTGCTTGCAGGCATCGGGATATTTCTCGGTATCCTTACGGTATTTGTCGAGCAGAGGCGAAGTGTCAATCATCACCAGCCGGATGGTAGCCCCGTCTTCCTCCATCACCTTGGTATAATAACGGCCGGGCATCTCCCAACGGGCGCTGATGTTGCTGTAGTCCAGCACTGCCTGCGTATTGCCCCGGTATTCGTGATTGCCCATAATGGGATACCAAGGCAACATCAGGTCGGGATGGCTGTAAACCAGCTCGTAATTGGTCATCCACAAAGGGTCATGCACACTGCGCACCCCTTCGAAATGGTGTACATCGCCAGCTGCTACTACAAACTCGATGTCGACGCTTTCCGCCATCTTCCCCATCAGTTCGGCTATAGGTTTCTGGTCGTAATACCCGTTACGTCCCAAGTCGTTTGCCACATAAAAGTTCAGCGGCTTCTCCAGTGCCTTCCAGGCTGTTGCGTCTTGCGCAAAGGCGATTACTGCCGCCAAAGCCAGACAAAAAGTCAAGATTGTCTTTTTCATTTTCATTTTCTTTCGTTCGTTTGCAATTCTCTTTAATTATTATGATGCAAAGTTCGGCATCAAATCTGAAAACATTCGGAAATCAAGGAATTATCCTCCGATTTTTTCTGATTTCCCGATATAATAAAGTCCGGGGAACAGGAACACTATCCAGCCCGGACTTTCAGGAAAAAAGAATGTATATCAGAGTTGTATCAGAGATACCGCATGCAAATTATTCTGCACCATAAGCGCCATAGTGAGCAGCGACTTCCGGTGAAGTATAAACTTCGCCATTTACAGTCAGACCGGTTGTAGAATAGTAGGGAGCCGCAAATGCTTCCGAGCCGTTGCAAGCACCTGAGAGAGCAGGAGAACCAGCCTGCAAATGGAAGTCCCATGCCTCATTGTAAACATAGTCGGTCAGCTCTACACCGTTGATGTCGAAACCTACGAATTGCGGGTCTTTGCCATCTGCTTCTGTAGCGATAACGCTGTGTGCATCGACTACACCTACATTATAATCTTCGTGTGCATAGTTGTAACCTTGCCAAGCGTATGCTACGCCCGATTCGTCTTCGCCGTCCCATACGATATCGCTCTTCTGGCTGCCCGATGCATAATAGTTATAATCGATTACAGAACTGTCATCGTAGCCTTCTTCCGGGTCATTCGGGATGTCGAAGCTCGGAGTCATAGCACGGAACTTGCAATTTACCAGCAGGTTATTGAAGACATTAGCCAAGATATTCTTCTCTACATAGATGCATCCGCCTTTTTCTCCGTCACGTCTCCAGCCTGCATTGATGATGGTATTGTTGTAAGCCTGCACCAAAGCCTGTCCACGGTTTTCGCTCTGACCTGAGCTTGACAATTTCAAGCCATTGGTGTTCGGGCTGAACATCACGTTTCCGGCAACGTCTACCTTGCAACCGGCTTTTACATTGACAGCCTCAGCACCATCGAATCCGTTGGCGGCAAACGTATTGTTCATAATGATTGCCTCACCACCCATCAGATAGATGCCGTCCGACCATCCATTGCGGAGAGTAGAGTTCATAATGACATATTTTCCGTTGATGTTGTTGGTAGTAATCTGCGGATAAGCATCGTCACCGGCGGTATATACGCCCGAAGTGGCAGCCGGAGAACCTTCTACTACCTGACCTCCTGTATATTCGATGATTGTATGGTCAATCAGCATTTCACCGCAGCTTTCCGATGCCACGATACCGCCCCAAAGACCGGCAAAGATATTGGCTTCTGTACGTTCCGCTTCAGGAATAGAGAAGAGAATCGGTTTGGCGTCTGTACCTTCACAATACAAATTTCCATTTACCGTAAACTCTACCGGCACATGATTGGCACCGACACCGGCTGTGCTGGCGATAATCTGCACGCCTTCTTTGATAATCAAAGTCTTGCCTTCGGGCACGGTGTAATGATTGTCCAGGTTAATCACCGTATCTGCCGGCCAAGTCACCGTGGTGGTGTTCTTCCACTGGTCTTCCAGACTTACCGGACCATCGGGTTCATCGGTGTCCTGATTGTCATCATCGTCGTCATCGCCCGGATTGACTACAGGCGGATTTTCCGGTTCGTTTTCGTCATCACTACAAGCAGCGAAGAATGATACTGTCATCAAGGCTGCGCCTACGAATAAATACTTCTTGAAATTCATAATTAAAAGAAATTTTAAAAAGGTTTGTTAGTCAATATGTTTATTTTGCTTCTTTCTTACAGTTTGTATCTCACGCCCAGCATGATGGTCTGTCCGTGCCATTCCTTCCGTTCGATGACGTTCCCGTTATGACGCTCATAATCAATGTTCGCCGTACGCGGACCGTTCTGGATGTAACGGAACAAAGGTATATCCAGCAGATTGGAAGCTTTGGCAAAGATGTGCACGCCGCATTTGAAACTTTTCTCTACCGAGGCATCCAACTGGAAATAGCCGTCTTCCCAGATATCGTTATCAAACCAGTTCGAGATGTCGCTCAGGCGCTTGCCTGTATAGCTTCCGGCGATCTGACCCTCCCAGCCATATTTCGTGCTCTTGAACAGCAACGAAAGATTTGCCACATGGGCTGCCTGCCCGAACAACGGACGGGACTGGCGGACGGTCTTCACCTCCGAACCGTCCATGATGCGCTTATCGGTCGTTATCTTCGAGTGTGTATACGTATAGTTCGCCTTGATGCCGAACCAGTTGAAATACTTCATGATGTCTACTTCCACACCCAGATTGGTCGCATCACCGAAGTTCATCGGCTGATAGTAAGTATCTTGACCTTCGTTTATCAGACCGTACTCTATCGGATTCTGGATATTCTTGTAAAACAAGCCTACCATGAACTGCTCTGACGACTTCGGGAAGAATTCATAACGCAAGTCAATATTGTCTGCTACCGTATGTTCCAGGTCGGGATTACCTTTTTCCTTATAGTCTTCGTTGATAATGGTGTAAGGAACAATCTCGAAGAAGCTCGGACGGTTAATGGCACGGGCGTAAGAGAAACGCAGGTTGGCATTCTCGTGCACATTGTATTTCGCATGGAAGCTGGGCAACACGTCCGTATACTTCTGATAGCCTTCGGGGTCAACGTCGCGCGGGAATTTCAATACATACCCCTGATTGGTATGCTCTACGCGCACACCGGCAATCAGTTCCCATTTATTGTAGGTATATTTCACCATACCGTAACCTGCGCCCACTTTTTCCGAAGCGTCATAATTCAACGGGTCTCCGATATTGCCGTAACGGCGGGGAGTAATCAGAATCTCATCGAAATTGTTCCAGTCCTCGCCCAGGTATTGCGGGTCTTTGCTTCCGGTAGCCGAATCGAATGTATATTCGTTGAAGAAACTATCGCGCTTCTTGTCGCGGTACATACCACCTGCCGAGAAGTCGAATACCGAGCCGCCATCCAACTGCCATTTATAGCTCAGGTCTACATATCCTGCCTTGTCTTTATCCGAGTTATGTTCCCAACGGCGGGTTGCTGCCCCCGAAGTCTGAAGGTGTGTCCCTTGCAAGAAGATTTCCGCATTGTCCGGCGTTTCGCTATAAGCCTTCGAGATAACTGCCGACCAATTCAGTTTCAACGCACCGTCTTCCAGAAACTGATGCTCGCCTTTCAGCGTCGAATTGATGATATACTGGCGATTCCACTTCATACGTACCGCGCGCTCCTTATCGTCTTTTCCGTCACGCACTTCCGCTTCGCGCATGTCCATATAGCCATTATACCAAGTCAGCTTGTTGTTTCCGTTGATGTGATAATCCAGCTTGGCATGAGCGCCGATACGGGTTTGCTGTGCCGAGTAATTACGATACACGATGCCGTTATGCGATACTCCCGGCTGGTAATAAATCTGGCTTTCCTTGCCCCGGTAAGTATTCAGGTAGCTTCCTGCCACCATCACGCCCAGCTTGTCATCAAAGAAACGGTCGCCATACGAAAGGCTTGCCGTCAGGTCGGGCATCGGACGTTTCCACTTCATCCGCAAGTTCGACATCTTAAAGTTATCCTGTGTCACCTGATAGTCTTCGGGTTTTCCCATCGCCTCGTAAGGCGATTCTTTTACGATGTCTCCGTAATTGAACGACTGGAAGTCGCGGTCGAAATACATGGCATTATATCCGGTAGAGATGCTTGCCGTAAACTGGCGTTCGGTAGGAGCGTCCTTCATGACCAGGTTCACCGCGCCGCCGATGCCGTCGCCTTCCATGTTGGCGGTAAGCGATTTGGTCACCTCCAGGCGGTCGAGCATTTCCGAGGGGAATATATCCAGCGGGACGAAACGGTTCTTATTGTCAGGGCTCGGAATCTTCACCCCGTTTATTAAGGTATAGTTGTAACGCTTGTCCATACCGCGCAAGATGGCATACTGACCTTCACCGCTACTATTGCGCTCAATCGTGACGCCCGACATACGCTGGATGACATTTGCCACCGTAATGTCCGGCGAAAGCTCGATGGCTTTTGCGCTCATCACGTTCACTACATTCATGGCTTTACGCTCGATGGCACGTGCTCCCGCCTCGCTACGTCCGGGATTGGTGGCAACCACTGTTACCTCGCCCAGCATCACGTCGTCGCTTGCCAGCGGAATCTCAATCTCCGTATCCTTCGAAGTCACCTTCATCTCGTAATTCTTATATCCGATATAAGTGCAGATGATGGTAAATGTCGGACGGTTCACCGAAAGGTTGAAACTTCCGTCCAGTCCTGTCACCGCCCCTTTCGAAGGCTCTTCTTTCACTACTACCGAGGCTCCGATAATCTCTTCGCCCGTCTTCGCATCTTTAATTTTACCTTTCAGGTTCATCGCATTTGCGCCGGCTGCCGTGAGCAATGCCAAGCCCAAAATCACACTCTTTTTCATACAATCTTTTTTCCCTATGGTTCGTTTTGACGCGGCAAAAAGAGAGGCGTTTTTTCAAGACCGTTGCAAGAATGTTTCATTTTTGCTACAAACGGCAAAAAAGGCGTAAATGGAAGGCCGTATGTTCCTCTAAAGAACTTCTTGTTACAACTGTGTTACAAATAAAATTCAAAAAGCAACAGATTGGACGCAGCGCTATAGCAGGCTCCTATCCAGATAAGAAACTCCGCACCTTCGTGTTTCCGTGTTCAAATATTGATTACCTTTGCACGACTTTTAAGCAAAGGATAAACCATGAACAATGCATACGAAGAAAGACTGGGTACCGAACGCATGTTGCCGCTGGTCTTCAAAATGGCACTTCCCGCTATTGCGGCACAATTTGTCAACCTGCTCTACAATCTGGTAGACCGCATCTACATCGGACATATCCCCCATATCGGTACCGATGCACTGGCAGGCATCGGCGTGACCAGTGCGGTCATCATCCTGATTTCCGCGTTTTCTGCTATCGTAGGGGCGGGAGGCTCTCCCCTTGCCGCTATCGCCCTGGGACAAGGCGACCGCGAACGTGCCGGAAAAATCTTAGGAAACGGATTTATGCTGCTAGTGATTTTCACGCTTGTCACCTCTTCCCTCACCTATGCGTTTATGGAACCGATTCTATTGTTTACCGGCGCTTCCGAACGGACCATCGGCTATGCCACCGACTATCTGTCCATCTACCTGCTGGGCACATTGTTTGTCGAGCTGTCGGTGGGGCTTAATACCTTTATCAATATACAGGGTCGTCCCGCCATAGCCATGTACTCGGTGCTGATAGGTGCTGTCCTGAACATCGTGCTCGACCCCTTGTTTATCTTTACCTTCGGTATGGGAGTGAAAGGAGCAGCCCTTGCCACCATCCTTTCGCAAGCCTGCAGTGCCGCCTGGACCCTGCATTTCCTGACGTCGGACAAAGCTTCGCTCCGCCTCGAACGCCGGTACATGAAGCTGCACAAGGGCATTCTGCTTTCCATCCTGGCATTGGGAGTCTCCCCGTTCATCATGGCAAGTACCGAGAGCCTGGTAGGATTTGTGTTGAACGGAACACTGGAGCGTTTCGGCGACATCTATGTCAGTGCCCTTGCCATCATGCAAAGCGCCATGATGATTGTCAGTGTCCCACTGACCGGATTCGCGCAAGGCTTTGTGCCCATCGTAAGCTATAACTACGGGCATCACGACTTCGCGCGGGTGAAAGCCTGCTTCAAGATAGCGCTGACCGTTATGTTCTCCTTCAATTTCCTGCTGATAGTATTCATGATTCTCTTCCCTTCGGTCATCGCTTCGGCTTTCACCACCGACCGGGAACTGATAGAAGTAGTCTGCCAGATGATGCCCGTTTTCCTTGCCGGCATGACGATATTCGGCCTTCAGCGCACTTGCCAGAACATGTTTGTCGCCTTGGGACAGGCAAAAGTATCCATCTTCATCGCCCTGCTGCGGAAAGTCATCTTGCTGGTACCGCTGGCACTTATCCTTCCGCACGCAATGGGAGTACACGGAGTCTTTGCAGCCGAGGGGATTTCGGACGCTACCGCCGCCATTTGCTGTACGCTTATTTTCGCCTTCCGTTTTTCAAAGATACTCCGCTGAGAAGGTTATTCCCCCAGCGTAGGATGCTTCGGAAATCATTCATATACGGTTATTCTTCTGCCACCTCTTCTATCGAAAAATCCCTGACAGTCACTCCCGCACGGTAATACACTTCCCCGTTTTCCAAATACGCACCGCTTCCTGCCCGCATCAGCATCCTTACCGACATGCCGTCGTTTGCCCTCAGGATGTATTCTCCTTCGTGTTGCTGGGCATTGACGGTATACCACATCGCATTTTGGCCGTACTGCACTTCCACATAACTGCTCTCCGTATCGTATGCCCACGAAATGCGGTAGTCCGCCGTCTCTCCTCGGTGGAAAGTGAATACACACGTGGTTTCATCGTATTGCACATACGGAAGAGAGGTGACTTCCTCCGGATAGAAATTCAACACGACCAGCTCGATGGAATCGGTTTGCGAGATATTATTAATCGTGTACGATGTATAGGTTTCTCCCAAATGTTTTTTCCCGATGGGATAATAAGCGATATCGTCATTACCGCAAGCACACAGTCCCACCAGGATGAGTGCGGCATAAACTATCTTTTTCATTCTTCACGCAATTCAGGGAAAGGACGAAACTCGTTTTCTTCAGGCTGTTCCGGCTTCTTCTCCTGCCAAGTTTCGTATTGTTCATCGGTAAGAATCTTCTTCAGCTTTTTGTCTATCTTCTCCATGCGTTCCTGCATTTCTTCCCGCATATCGCCCCGCATGGCAGGAGGCATGCCTCTTCGTCCGAACCCTCCGTCGCGAGGAGGCATCCCACCCCCTTCAGGTCTGGGCGGGCGCTCTCCTTCAAACGGACGCTTGTCTGTCCTCTTTTCCAGTTTTTCTTTTTCTTCTTTCAGGAAAAGCTTATATACCTTCTTGTATTGTTTCTCGGTCAAGTTCAAGACCTTGTTCATTTCATCGGTCCGCCTTTGTGCCGCTTTTTCCGGATTAGGCACTTCCTTGTACGGTTCCTCTTTACTCTCTTGCTGTTGGGGTACATGGCTCAATCCCATTGCTCCGGCGGTCATTCCTCCGCATACCATTGCCGCAACCACCATTAAACGATACGTCTGTCTCATAATTCTATTATTTTTTGTCTTCGTGAGACAAAAGTAATAACATCTCTATTGCCGGACAAAAAGAATCAACCAACCGGAATTTTTCCTCTACCAATTCCAAGAAATTCACGACAACAGCACAAACACACCTGAAATCTAATCTTTAAACCCAAAACATAAATTAATAAAATTAGGCCGTAATGCCTGAAAAAATCAGTTCATTACAGCCTAAGTCGTTTTAAGAATGTTCGTGCGTTTCATGCACCGAACCCTTCTAAATCCTGTTTATCCGTTAGAAGATAACACCCAGACGGAAACCGGCATTGTTCTGTCCGTCGATGCCTTCTCCGGTCAATGTCGCAGCCTGATTGGTCATATAGCTGTAATAAGCCGCTACGTGGAAACCAAAGCGGCGTCCCTCAAACGGGAAGATACGCAAACCGATTTCGGGTGAAGCATAAAATCCCCACGGGTTGTCATACACACCGCCTGTACCATAATACGTAGTATAACGTGTATAGGCAGCACCCAGTTTCACACCGACATAAGGGTCTACCACTTTCCCGTTATAAAGCTTATACAATACGGTAGCACCGAAAGGCAGTTGGTAAGCCGAACGTTGCTGGTCGGTAGTCAGCGACTCGGTAGGTGAAAGCTGCAAGGTCTGTCTGCCAATGTATTTATGATTGGTATGGAAATTTATGAAACCTCCCACCGACCAACGCGGAGACACATCGTAAGCCAACTCAAAGTTCATGCCCCACCCGCTTATCTTATCTGCAAAATCAGTAGAATAAGGCGCGTTCATCTGCCAGTCGACGGTAAGATGCATTTTGTTTGCCTCCCATTGGGCATATCCTTTCGTAAAGCAGAAGAATGCCACGCAACAAGCTATTACAAGTTTTCTGAATATCCTTGTTTTCATATTTTTTCTCCTCTCCTTATTTAATCATTGGTACTCAGATAAGCAGACTGGCTGAAAGCCTGGTTGACGCCTTCAAGCAGTAACTGCATGTTCACACGGTTGTTTCCGAACTGGAATCCCGAAGCACTGGCATACCATACTACCGGAATCTGGCGATGGGCTTCCTCTCCTTCTTTATCCGTAAGGTCTACCATTTCCATCACCAATGCCTGGGTATCGTAACTATAGGTTACAGGATAGGGATAATACCAACCGCCCCAGCCGGCTCCCCAATAAAAGGGGTCCCACCAGCCGCCCCAATATCCAGCGCCCCAACCGCCAGATATAACGGTATTCGTTTCTTCTATATAAGATAACTGGACACCCACATCAGCCAAGTCTTTTTGCAACGGGTCTGTGATACGCTGATAGCCTAAGCGGCTCATCTGGCTTTCCACTTCATTGATAAGGGCTTGTGCATTGTCGTCCGTCCAATAAGATGCATGCACACTTCCTGCTTCCAGAATACTGTCGGGAAGATAATAAGTGGCATATTTGCTGAAGTCCGCCTCTCCATCGTGGTCGGTATACACGACCAAATCGGCATCCAGCTGCCCCATATCTGGGTCTTTCTCGCATGACGCCAAAAGCCCTGCCGCCATGCAGGATACTAAAAACAAGCTTTTTTTCATATCTATCTCCTTTTTAATCGTCTAACATCAAATGGATCTGCCCTTGAATACTGAGCTTTTATGCAAAGGTAACAAAACGCCTTTCAACGTCAAACGGTTCGAATTGAAATTCGGGAAAATATCAACCGATGCCTGACTGGTTCCTTTCAGCATGCTGATTTCCACCCGGGCAGAGATGCCGGCTCCCATCACATTCATGCTCAAACGGATATTCCCTTTCTTGTCTTCCTCTACTTTATAAGATGAAATCGAACCGTCTACCGTCACGCCTCCCAGCCCGTTCGGACCGCTGACCGGGATATTGAAAGCCACCTGCACTACTGCCTGGTCGCCCTTGACAGAAACAAAGTTAGTATTCGAGTTGACATACGCTGTCTGCCCATACTTGAACACTACCTGGTCTGCTTCCAGCGTAAAAGCCTTTTCATCAATAGCCTGCTTGGCTTCTACAAAGAGCAAGCTATCCAGTTGAGCCTGTAAGGCTTTCTTTTCCGCACGGGTCAGCTCGCGTTCTCCTTCTTCTTGTGCCTGAATGGTACCTGTACCTATAAACAGCATACACATTATCATTCCTAATGCAATTCTTTTCATACGTCGATAATTTTTTTAAGTTCACTAATAAAACAAATCCAAAAGGCATTTACTGCAGGAAATTGAATTAAAAAAGTATAAAAGAGAGCAGAAGCTTAATCTGTATCAAGATTATTCGTATCTTTAACTAAACCAAAATCCTAATCCATACGCACTATGAACAACATCAGCGACATTGCACTCTTAATTGCCGTCATCGCCCTTGCCCTGTGGCCGGTTGTATTATTCCTGCTCCGTGTCATGCACGAAAGGAAAAAACGTCTGGAGCATCTGGACCGTATGACTAAAGACGAGCTGGACGAAATCAGTACCAAACAATTAGTGGTCAGCACCTTGAAGAAAATCGGATGCCAGCCGGAAGAAAACGAAGAAGGACATGTAGCCTTCAAATACCAGGGAGATGATTTCTACATTGCCGCCGAAGAGGAAAACCGCTTCATCATGATTTGGAATCCGTGGTGGGGTTCCATCAATGCCGACAACGAAGCCTTGCCGGTATTGAAAGAAATCATCAATCTGGTCAATGTCAATTCGCTCGTCACCACCGTCTACATGGCAGACGAGGACGGGAAAACCATCGGTCTGCACTCGCGGTGCCATACGTATTTCTCGCCCAACGAAGGCGAACTGGAAGACCATCTGAAAATGCTACTCGACTTCTTCTTCGACACCCACAATGCCATCAAGGAAAACCTGAACCAACTGGGCAACGCTACGGTAGCCGAAGAGGAGAAAAAAGAACGGGTCAAAGTGAAAGGTTTCGCGGCATACAAGGAAAACACCATGCCGATTGAGCCGAAAGCGGAACAAAGTGCATAAAAAACATTACCTTTGCACCGCTTACTACAAAAACGATTACTTTGACATGAAACAGACTTTGGAAGAGAACAAGGGGGTTCCTGCCTCCTTGCTTTGGACACTGGCCATCATCGCAGGCATATCGGTTGCCAACCTTTATTATAACCAGCCCTTGCTGAACCGCATCAGCGAGGATTTGCACGTATCTGAATTTACTGCCAACCTTATCCCGATGGTGACACAAATAGGCTATGCGGCAGGACTGCTGTTCATCATCCCGCTGGGCGATTTGTATAACCGGCGCAACATCATTGTCTTCAATTTCCTGCTGCTCTCCGTATCCCTGTTCGGCATTGCCGTAGCAGAAAACATTTATTTCGTCCTGCTGGCTTCGCTCATTACCGGCATCTGCTCGGTCATGCCGCAAATCTTTATCCCGATAGCCGCCCAATTCTCGCAGCCCGAAAAGAAGGCGCAAAACGTAGGGCTGCTCATCAGTGGTCTGCTGACCGGCATCTTAGGGTCGCGCGTCGTGAGCGGCATCGTAGGCGAATATTGGGGCTGGCGCACCATCTTCTACATCGCCGCCGGCATGATGCTGGCATGCATTTTTGTCATTATCCGCATCCTGCCCGATATGCCTTCCAATTTCAAAGGCAGCTATGGGGGACTAATGCGGTCGGCCTTTACTTTAGTGTGTCAGAACGCCACGCTCCGACTGGTTTCCTTCCGTGCCGGCCTTTGCTTCGGATGCTTCCTTACCCTGTGGGCTTGCCTTGCCTTCAAGATGAGCGCGGCTCCGTTTTATGCCGGAAACAACATCATCGGGATGTTGGGTCTATGCGGCATAGCTGGAGCTTTGACCGCCTCTTTCGTAGGGAAATACGTGCATCGGTACGGCGTGCGCCGCTTCAACTTCATCGGATGCGGCATCATGATTTTCTCCTGGTGCATCCTGTATCTCTTCCAGAACACTTACGCAGGTATCATAACCGGCATTCTCCTGATAGACATCGGCATGCAATGCATCCAGATAAGCAATCAGACCTGCGCCCTGTCGCTGGCACCTCACGCCACCAACCGTGTGAACACGATTTTCATGACGACTTATTTTATAGGAGGTGCTTTCGGAACTTTCCTTGCCGGCACCTGCTGGCACCATGCCGGATGGGCAGGTGTCACGCTGGCAGGCATTTGTCTGGCGGGCACTTCCCTGCTGATTACCCTTTTTGCCAAACATTGAAAAAGATTTTTTACCTTATGAAACATCAATCCATTTACCTCAACGACTGGCTACAGATACATCCTTACACGGTCACGCAGCCTTCGGATGCCTATTATGTAAAGCTTGCCAACCAACTGTATCAGGCATATACCCTACCCGGATTGCCTGAAGCTTTCCGCAAAAAGCCGGCTCTCTATGCCGCTGCATACCTCGAAGACCAAGTCTCCGGCTTAGGACTCTGGCAAGCGTTTACGTCCGAACACCAACGGATGTACGGAAAGCGGCTTCCCTTTTATGATACGACGAGCGGTTATTTCCCCGATGAAACCAATGAGGCGGATATCTGTTTTCTGCTATGGAACGCATGGCAGAAGTCGGGACTGGCTTCCCATTACCTGCATCCGGAACATCCGCAAGTACGGGAAATGGCGCAGGCATACTCCCGCATCTTGGACAAAGCCTACGAAGAAGCTCCCGAAAACCCGGCATTGACTCATTATTTCGATACCTTCAGCGACGAAACAGACGCCGACCGAAAACTGACCTGGCTTTTCGGTCATACCTACCTGACCGAGCCTTCGATGTATCCTTATATCAGCCACGTTTCTCCTTCCGACCGATTTATCATGCCGACCGGTCCGCTGGCTCTCTTCCTGCACGAATGGATTACACTTCTATCCGATAATCCCGACTGGAAGAAGATAAAGGGACTCTTTACCGAAGAGCCGATACTTCCCGCATCCATCGCGGAGAACAACCAAAAGATTTACCGGCACTTTACCGAAGGCACCCAAGGCAAACACATTGTCTACCTGAACGGATACGATGCGCTCCGCCGGTTCCTGGTTGATGTGCTCGGATGGCAAGACGATGAGAACCACACCTTGCCTCAGATGAAGGCGCACCGCAATTTCATTCTGATGACTCATCCCGAAAAAGGTATCTTGCTGGCTAAAGATATCTGTGCCTACATTGCCGATGAAGAAAATCCGATGTACGACCCTGCACAGGCAAAGGCAAACGCTTTCCGCCTACTAACGGAAGAAACGCTCTGTCCTCCCGACCTGCTCGTACATTGTATCCGTAAGGGACTGCTTCCCGATGCGGCTTTTCCGGAAGGCGGAAACGACGGACTGATACAACAGAACATGGATTTCATTGCCCGCCATGCCTTACTTTATTATTATAGAGGAGACTGATTTTTTTGAACACAGAGACACAAAGACACAGAGTTTTATCTTTAATTATCTTCTCTGTGCCTCTGTGTCTCTGTGTTTGATTTTTGAAAACTTTACAGCTTGCTCAGCTCTTGGTACAACCGCTGTACAGGAAGTCCCATCACATTGTAGAACGAACCGCGGATACCTGTTACGGCTACATATCCGATCCACTCCTGCACGCCATACGCTCCTGCCTTGTCGAAAGGACGATAGTTGGTAACGTAATACCGGATTTCTTCTTCGCTCAGTTCGGCAAATGTGACCTCGGTCACCGATGCAAATGTTTTCTGAAAAGCAGCCGTAGTGAGGCATACACCCGTAATGACCCGGTGCGTACGTCCGGACAACTTCTGCAACATCCGGCAGGCATCTTCCTCATTCTCCGGCTTGCCCAACACTTCGCCGTCAATATAAACTATCGTATCTGCCGTAATAATCAGTTCGTCGGGAGCCATATCCTTACGGTATGCGTCGGCTTTCTCCCGCGCGATATATACCGGAATCTCTTCCCCACCCAACGTCGCAGGATAGGTTTCGTCAATGCCCGGCAGCACCTTCACTTCGTAATCAATGCCCAAGCCCGAAAGCAACTCTCTGCGCCGAGGCGAGTTGGAAGCGAGCTTCACCTTGTATTTCTTTAAATTCTCCAACATGATTTTCACCTTATATTATTATATATACAAAACCGGTCGATAACATCACCAGCCGAAAGCATCGGCATGCGACATCCATTTGCCTTGCGCACGAAGCACCTGCTCTATCACATCACGTCCGCATCCGTATCCTCCGTTGCGATGAGAGATATAGGTGCACACCGCCTTGATTTCGGGAGCGGCATCGGCAGGACAGCATGGCAAGCCTACCAAATGCAACACATCGTAATCGGGGATATCATCGCCCATATACAATACTTCTTCCGGCTTCAGGTCGTATTTCGCTATCAGGTCGGCATATTCTTTCGTTTTGACCGCCGCTCCCATATAGATGTCCTTCACACCCAAGTTCTCATACCGCTTCCGAATAGCTTCCGAACGCCCTCCGGTGATTATCGCCACACGCAAACCGCACTTCACGGCAAGTTGCAACGCATATCCGTCCTTGATGTTTACGGTGCGCATCGGGTCGCCTTCCTCACTCATCGGAATCGTTTCCGCGCTCAATACGCCGTCTATATCAAACACCAATGCCCGTATCTTTGTCAAATCGTAATTTATCATTGTGAGTTTGTAAGTTTGTGAATATCCTTGCTTATCCGTTCGTACAACTCTGCCAGCTCAGGCTCGTCGGCAAGCATGTCCAGATGCCGCCCGATGACATTCTCGTCATAACGCTTTGCCGGACCCGTCTGCGCCTCAAGCGGAGACAACTCGTGTACCTTGCGTGCCGTTTCGTCTATCAGCGGAAGCATGACTTCGAAGGGCAAGCCGTGCGTTTCCAACAAATGATGCGCTATGGCATACATGTGATTGGTAAAGTTGCAGGCAAACACCGCCGCTATATGCAAGTAACGGCGTTGCTCGGAAGTAGCTTCGTACACCTGTCCTCCCAGCCGCTTGGCAAGTGACTTCAGCATTTCGGTTTCCTCTTTCCCGCTCCCTTCGATAAAGAAAGGAACTGTAGAGAAATCCACCGCCCGGCTCTTGCTGAACGTCTGCATCGGATAGAGCACCCCGTAATGCACCGCATCGGCTTTCCATACATCCATCGGCATGCTTCCCGCCGTATGCACAAACAAAGCCTTCGGATTGCGCCGCACCAACGGAGGAATCACTTCCGCCAAAGCTGAATCCTTAATAGAGACAATATACAGACCGGCATCTGCCGAGATGCATTCGAGGTCGGTCACATACGGACAAGCCAGCTTTTCTGCCAATGCCGAAGCCGAAGCTTCTGTACGGCTGAACACCTGTACCACCTGGTATCCAGCATCACGCAAAGCTACACCCAAATGGGTAGCTACGTTACCTGCTCCCACCAACACAACCCGCTCGACCGGCAAAGTTCTATTCGTCAATTCTTCATTCATCACTCTTCATTCTTAATTCTTCATTCATCATTCATCGGGACGACAACCAATAAAGCAAAATGCCAATCAGCAGCAGTGCCACGGGCAGCAAATAGCCCGACATCTGACCCAAGAGCGAAACAACCAGCCCGATGTTCTGAATCAGCCAAATGCCCGCCAAGACTATCCCTACCGACTTGTCTGCCTTAAACCACAAAAAAATCACCGCCGCGTAAAGCAGCATCGTATCTTTCTGCATCACCCAAGGCAATCCGTGAGAGGCGAAACCTATCAGACGGTCTATCAGATAGAGAACACCCATCAGCGCAAGAAAGACAGCCGTAGCACGATAAGTGTCTTTATGATTCGAAGCCTTCGCCGTCATTGCCCTCCATATTTATTAAGGTGTATCTTCTCCCATGCCAACTTGCTTTCGTCAAAAGGCTTGCGCTCCATACCCTTGTGCCCCACCGCAATGATGGACAGCACCTGAAGCTGCAAAGGAATATCCAATACACCGTGTACAAACTCGTCGGCAGGCATGCCTGTAGCCGTATACCGTTCGCGCACCTGAATCCAACAACTGCCCAAGCCCAGGTCTTCCGCCTGAAGCTGTATCATAATGGAAGCCACCGAAGCGTCTTCAATCCATACATCACTTGCCAACGGGTCGCCCAGCACCACAATGCCCAGCGCGGCATCTTTCAGAAAGTCCGCGCCCGACTCCTTACACTTGGAGAGCAAGGCAAGTGTAGCTTTATCGTCCACCACCACAAATTGCCAGCTATTGCTACGCTTCGAAGTGGGCGACATCAGTGCCGCTTTCAGCAGTGTCACCACCTCGTCCTGCGTCAGTTCCTCACCGGTAAACTTGCGCATGCTGCGCCGTTTCTTTATCAGTTCACTGAAGTTTTCCATAAACTAATTTTCTTTAACCGAGGACAAAGATACTCGTAAAAACCGGAAAGCTCAAATAAAATGCCTTTGAACTTATACAACTTTTATCATCAATGGAAAGGATGCGGTCTATATCGGGGAGCAGATGTTGAACAATGGCTGAAAAATCGAATCAGATGACACGTGAACTCC
>ULRR01020983.1_pt1 | contig 70316 bp, 45 predicted proteins | sample 1955651 | NCBI WGS metagenome assembly ULRR01 (sample SAMEA4835688, study PRJEB28245) | human gut metagenome | biome: gut microbiome; material: fecal sample | place: Denmark | collected 2008
TCCAATTATTTGGATAGCAACATAGAAGATTATTAATCTTGCAGAAAAGCAGGTTAACTGCATCCCCCGACGCAAAGGTATTAAAACAAAGAAAGTGCCGTCTATCCTCGTCGGACAAACGGCACTTTTCTTTTTCTGTTCGCAATAAGTAAAGCTGATTACTTACGCAGACCGAGCTGTTTAACGATAGCACGGTATCTTTCGATATCGTTACGTTTCAGGTAGTCGAGCAACGCACGACGCTTACCTACCAGCTTAGTCAAAGATCTTTCGGTTGTATAATCTTTCTTGTGAAGCTTCAGGTGCTCCGTCAAGTGAGAAATACGGTATGAAAACAATGCTATCTGAGATTCAGGTGACCCAGTATCAGTGTTAGACTTTCCGTACGTTCCAAAGATTTCTTGCTTTTTAGCTGCGTCTAAATACATAATTTTGACTGTTTGGTTATATATAAAAAATCAATTTGCGGGTGCAAAGATAGGAATAATCTTTTATCCGGCAATGAGTTTCTGACTTTTTTCTTATCGGATTTGAACAAATTGCAGAAAAATAGTAACTTTGCGCCCAAATAATAGGTATAGTATGCAAGACATTAGAAACATTGCCATCATCGCCCACGTCGACCACGGAAAAACGACGCTGGTAGACAAGATGATGCTGGCGGGACACTTGTTCCGCAACGACCAGACCAATGGCGAACTGGTGTTGGACAACAACGACTTGGAACGTGAAAGAGGGATAACCATCCTTTCGAAGAATGTATCCATCAACTACAAGGGTACGAAAATCAATATTATCGACACTCCGGGACACGCCGACTTCGGCGGTGAGGTGGAACGTGTGCTCAATATGGCAGACGGATGTATTCTGCTGGTAGACGCATTCGAAGGCCCGATGCCGCAGACACGCTTTGTATTGCAGAAGGCTTTGCAAATCGGCTTGAAACCCATCGTGGTAGTCAACAAGGTGGACAAGCCCAACTGCCGCCCCGAAGAAGTATATGAAATGGTGTTCGACCTGATGTTCAGCCTCAACGCCACCGAAGACCAGCTGGATTTCCCCGTACTCTACGGTTCGGCAAAGAACAACTGGATGGGTGAAGACTGGAGAACTCCTACCGGCACCATCGAACCGCTGTTGGATGCCATTGTGAAATATATCCCTGCCCCCCAACAACTGGAAGGAACGCCGCAGATGCTGATTACCTCGCTCGACTATTCTTCGTATACGGGACGTATCGCCGTAGGACGCGTACACCGCGGAACTATCAGCGAAGGCATGAACATCACACTTGCCAAACGTGACGGACGGATGATTAAGTCGAAAATCAAGGAAGTGCACACCTTCGAAGGTCTGGGACGCAAGAAAGTGCAGTCGGTATCTTCGGGCGACATCTGTGCCGTAATCGGCATAGAAGGCTTCGAAATCGGCGATACCATCTGTGACTTCGACAATCCGGAAGCATTGCCGCCCATCGCCATCGACGAGCCTACCATGAGCATGCTGTTCACCATCAACGACTCGCCTTTCTTCGGCAAGGAAGGCAAATATGTCACCTCGCGCCACATTCAGGACCGCCTGATGAAGGAACTGGACAAGAACCTTGCCCTGCGTGTACGTAAGACCGAGAACGAAGACGGCAAATGGATTGTTTCAGGTCGTGGCGTGCTGCACCTCTCTGTATTGATTGAGACAATGCGCCGCGAAGGATACGAGTTGCAAGTAGGCCAGCCGCAGGTGATTTACAAAGAAATAGACGGTGTGAAATGTGAACCGGTGGAAGAACTGACCATCAACGTGCCCGAAGAGTTTGCCAGCAAGATGATTGATATGGTGACCCGCCGCAAGGGTGAGATGGTTTCGATGGAAACCCAAGGCGAACGTGTGAACATCGAGTTCAATATGCCTTCGCGCGGCATCATCGGCTTGCGCACCAACGTGCTGACCGCCTCGCAGGGCGAAGCCATCATGGCGCACCGCTTCAAGGAATACCAGCCCTACAAAGGTGACATTCCCCGCCGTACCAACGGTTCGATGATTGCCATGGAAAGCGGAACAGCCTTTGCGTACGCCATCGACAAACTGCAAGACCGCGGTAAATTCTTCATTTATCCGCAAGAAGAAGTCTATGCCGGACAGGTAGTAGGCGAACACGTACATGAGAACGACCTGGTAGTAAACGTAACGAAATCGAAGAAGCTGACCAACATGCGTGCATCAGGTTCCGATGACAAGGCACGTATCATCCCGCCGGTAGTATTCTCGCTGGAAGAAGCGCTGGAATATATTAAGGAAGACGAATACGTGGAAGTTACCCCGAAGAGCATGCGTATGCGTAAGATTATCCTCGACGAAACCGAGCGCAAACGTGCCAACAAGAACGGCTAATATATAGCAAAATAAGATAACTTTTTCATAACAGAGGGCACAGCATTCCCAGAACAATAATTTTTCTGCGGTCTGCCGTGTCCTCTATGTTTTTAATGTCAGTTTCCGAAGTGGAACTACAAAAAAATCCATTACCTTTGCAAATCATTAAACATTCCATGCTATCGACATGAAAGAATTTTTCCAACTGATGCGGCGTTTCGTGTCGCCCTACAAGAAGTATTTAGGCTGGTCAATATTGTTAAACATATTGTCGGCGGTGTTCAACGTATTCTCATTTTCCTTGTTAATTCCGATTCTGAACATCCTGTTCAAGACCGGGAACAGCGACAAGGTATATCATTTCATGGAATGGGGAAGCGCCGGCATGAAGGATGTGGTGATGAACAACTTCTATTATTATACCACCCGGCTGATTGACACCTTCGGTCCTGCCACTACCCTGCTCTTCCTCGGCCTGTTCTTAGGATTTATGACCATGCTGAAAACGGCGTGTTACTTCGGCTCGTCCGCTGTGATGATACCCCTGCGCACAGGCGTCGTAAGAGACATCCGTCTGCTGGTATATAAGAAAGTAGTGGAGCTGCCATTGGGATTTTTCTCCGAAGAACGGAAAGGAGACATCATCGCACGTATGAGCGGTGATGTGAACGAGGTGGAAACCTCAATAACCAGCTCGCTGGATATGTTACTCAAGAATCCGATTCTGATTATCTCCTATTTCACGACCTTGATTATCACCAGTTGGCAACTTACCTTGTTCACCATTCTCGTATTGCCTACAATGGGATGGGTGATGGGTAAGGTAGGGCGTGCACTCAAGCGCCAATCACTGGACGCACAAAACCGCTGGAGCGATACCATGTCGCAATTGGAAGAAACCTTGGGCGGACTCCGTATCATCAAAGCGTTTATTGCCGAAAAGAAGATGACGGACCGATTCGAGAAATGCTGCAACGACTACCGCACGGCGGTAAACAAGGTAGCCACGCGCCAGTCGTCCGCCCACCCGATGAGCGAATTCTTAGGAACCTTACTGATTGTTGCCGTATTATGGTTCGGTGGTTCGCTTATCCTTTCGAACAACGCCCCGATAGATGCCTCTACTTTTATCTTCTACATGGTTATCCTGTATAGCATCATCAATCCGTTGAAAGACTTTTCCAAGGCGAGCTACAACATTCCTCGTGGCTTGGCATCCATGGAGCGTATCGATAAAATCCTGAAGGCAGACAACCCGATTAAAGAGACCGCCCATCCGAAACCCTTGAAAGATTTGAAGGAGAAAATCGAGTTCAAGAACATTTCTTTCAGCTACGACGGGAAAAAAGAAGTGCTGACGGATATCAATATCGTTATCCCCAAAGGCAAGACCATCGCCCTCGTGGGACAATCAGGCTCAGGGAAATCAACCTTGGTCGACCTGCTTCCCCGCTATCACGATGTGCAAAAAGGCGAGATAACCATCGACGGCATCAATATCAAGGACGTGAAGATACACGATTTGCGCAGCCTGATAGGAAATGTCAACCAAGAAGCCATTCTCTTTAACGATACCTTCTTCAATAACATTGCCTTCGGAGTAGAGAACGCGACCATGGAACAAGTAGTCGCCGCAGCAAAAATCGCCAATGCGCACGATTTCATCATGGAAAAGCCGGAAGGATATAACACCAATATCGGTGATAGAGGAAGCAAGCTGTCGGGTGGCCAGCGCCAACGCATCAGCATAGCCCGTGCCATTCTGAAGAATCCGCCGATACTGATTCTGGATGAAGCCACTTCCGCGCTTGATACCGAATCGGAACGCCTGGTGCAAGAAGCGTTGGAACGGCTGATGAAGACACGCACCACCATTGCCATCGCCCATCGCTTGTCAACCATCAAGAACGCAGACGAGATTTATGTATTATACAACGGGAAAATCGTGGAGCGCGGCACACACAACGAACTGATTCAAAAGCAAGGCTATTACAAACGCCTGCACGACATGCAGTCGCTCGGCTAATGGTATACCTATCCGTCCGACAATCATTTTTCGGACGGATAAGTTTTATTCTATTCTGCCGTCAGCTTCTCTATCACCTCCGGATAATACCGGTATTCCAACTGATGCACACGGGCAGCCAAAGTCTCGGGTGTATCATCGGGAAGCACAGGGCATTCCGCCTGGAAGATGTAGTCACCTTCATCGTAACGCTCATTAATATATTGTATGGTGATGCCGCTCTCCCGTCCGCCGCCAGCCAGTACTGCTTCGTGAACATGGATGCCATACATGCCTTTTCCTCCAAACTTGGGAAGCAAAGACGGATGAATATTCACCATCCGGTGCGGATAAGCTTGCAACAAATCATCGGGAATGCGCAACAGAAAACCGGCAAGTACGACAAAATCCACCCCGAACTCCTGCAACACTTTCAGTGCCTCACCCGATGCAAAACCGGCAGAAGTAACTACACGGCACGGAACATCCAACCGCTCTGCACGCCCGATGACTCCGGCAGTCGCGCGCGAAGCGATGACCACCACTACCCTTGCCTCTTCCTTTTCCTTAAAATAACGGATAATCCGTTCGGCATTCGTTCCCTCGCCCGAAGCCAAAATTGCTATTTTTTTCATGTTTTTACCTATTTTCGTGCACAGAATATATAAAAATGTGCAAAGGAAATGCATTTATTTGCCCGAATATTTGTATAGAACGAGAAATATTTATTCCTTTGCATCCGAAAAATAAACAAAATTATTCTATTTATAAACTTAAAACAAGAAAATTATGTCTGAAATCGCATCAAAAGTACAGAAAATTATCGTTGATAAACTGGGTGTAGAAGAATCAGAAGTTACTCCGACTGCAAGCTTCACTAATGATTTGGGTGCAGACTCTTTGGATACTGTAGAACTGATCATGGAATTCGAAAAAGAATTCGGTATCTCTATTCCTGACGATCAGGCAGAAAAGATCCAGACTGTAGGAGATGCAATCTCTTATATCGAAGCTAACGCAAAATAAGTAATTCTATTTATGGAATTAAAAAGAGTAGTAGTAACAGGTCTTGGTGCGGTTACCCCGTTAGGCAATACAGTTCCCGATTTCTGGGAGAACCTGGTAAACGGAGTAAGCGGAGCAGGACCTATTACTCATTTTGATGCATCCAAATTCAAGACTCAGTTTGCATGTGAAGTGAAAAACTTCAATGCCACCGACTTCATCGACCGCAAGGAAGCCCGCAAGATGGACTTGTATACCCAATATGCAGTGGTAGCGGCGAAAGAAGCTGTAACTGATTCTGGTCTTGATGTAGAAAAAGAAGACTTGAACAAAATCGGTGTCATCCTGGGTGTAGGTATCGGAGGAATACATACATTCGAGGAAGAAGTATCGGGATACGAAAAGACCAAAGATACCATTGGTCCGAAATTCAGCCCGTTCTTCATTCCGAAGATGATTGCCGATATTGCTTCCGGACAGATTTCCATCATGTACGGATTCCACGGACCTAACTTCACAACGACGTCTGCATGCGCTTCTTCGTCGAACGCCATTGCAGATGCGTTCAACTATATCCGCTTGGGCAAGGCAAATATCATCGTTACAGGTGGTGCCGAAGCTGCTATCTTCCCTGCAGGTGTAGGAGGTTTCAATGCCATGCATGCCCTTTCTACCCGCAACGACAATCCGCAAGGAGCTTCACGCCCGTTCAGTGGAAGTCGTGACGGTTTCGTCATGGGCGAAGGTGCCGGCTGCCTGATTCTGGAAGAACTGGAACATGCCAAAGCACGCGGAGCCAGAATCTACGCCGAACTTGCAGGAGTAGGTGCGTCTGCCGATGCTTATCACCTGACGGCTTCCCATCCCGAAGGCTTGGGAGCAAAACTGGTGATGAGAAACGCATTGGAAGATGCTGGAATGCAACCGGAAGACATCGACTATATCAATGTACACGGAACTTCTACGCCGGTAGGCGATATTTCGGAAGTAAAAGCTATCAAAGACGTGTTCGGAGAATATGCTTACAAACTGAACATCAGTTCTACCAAATCGATGACGGGACACCTGCTGGGTGCTACCGGAGGGGTAGAAGCTATTGCCTGTGTACTGTCTGTTAAGAACGACATTGTACCGCCGACAATTAACCACGAAGAAGGAGATAACGATGAAAATATCGATTATAACCTGAACTTCACCTTCAATAAGGCACAGAAACGTACCGTGCGTGCAGCCTTGAGCAACACGTTCGGTTTCGGCGGACACAATGCATGTGTAATCGTTAAAAAATACACTGAATAAACTGTGTTTGGCAATATGATAGATAAGATAAGACTCCTCTTCCGCAAGGATAAGGAGCCTTATCTTTGTTTTTACCGGATGACCGGATTTTATCCACGGAACATCGACATCTACAAGCAGGCATTGCTTCACAAGTCGTCTTCTGTCAAGAATGAAAAAGGACGCTTGCTGAACAACGAACGCCTGGAGTTCTTGGGCGATGCCATTCTGGATGCCGTCGTGGCGGACATTGTCTATAAGAAGTTTGAAGGCAAACGCGAAGGGTTCCTGACCAATACCCGTTCGAAAATCGTACAACGGGAGACACTCAACCATGTAGCTGTACAAATCGGGCTGGACAAGTTGGTCAAGTTCACCACCCGCCAGTCCTCACACAACAGTTACATGTGCGGCAATGCGTTCGAAGCGTTGATAGGAGCGCTCTACCTGGATCGTGGCTACCGCGCCTGCAAGAAGTTCATGGAAGAACGTATTATCAACCAATACCTGAATCTGGAAAAGATTTCGCGCAAGGAAGTTAATTTCAAATCGAAGCTCATCGAATGGAGCCAGAAAAACAAGTTCAATGTGGTTTTCAACTTGATTAACCAATCCGTCGATGAAGAACAAAATCCGGTATTTAATACGCAGATATTGGTGGAAAGCATTCCTGCGGGAACGGGAAAAGGCTATTCCAAGAAAGAATCCCAACAAGAAGCCGCCCATGAGACTTTGCAAAAGATAAAGAACGACCCGCAGTTCATTGACGCTATATTCCAGGCTAAAGCCGAACGGGAAAAAGCATCCGAACCGGTATATTACACGGAAGAAAGCGCTGCGGAAGAAACGCCGGCACCCGAAGCTGAAGTGATAGATATCCGTAAGGAGATTCTGACCGAGCGTTATGAAGATACGGAACGCATCATCGCCGAAGCGGAAGAAGCCGCTTTTCAAGAAGATATGACTATCCCAAAAACATAAAAGCATTTGCCAAGCACAAAGACACAAAGCATTCACTCTAAGTTTTCCGCTACCACCGTTCACCTTTGTGTCTTTGTACTTTTTTATAACTCTCCGTTTCGGATAACTTCCATTATACTTGCCGGAGCTTGCCCCGCTTTATATGCTTCCGCCATAAAATCCATATAAGGTTTCACATGCTCGAAGAAACGGTAATAACCAGCACAAAGATAATTCAATCCGGGTTCTCCGGCTTCTGTCCAGACAAAACGATTTTTAGGACACTCCCCGTTACAGGCAAAAAGATAGGCACACTCACGACACTTCTGGGGAAGGTTATCCCGCTTGGCTTCACCGAACCGCCTCTGCCTATCGCCATACATCATCTGAAGAAGCGGCTTGTCGAAGATATTTCCCAATTTATATTGCGGGAAAACAAAATGGTCGCAACTATACACATCGCCATTCCACTCGATGACTCCCGCATGTCCGCAAGTCTTAGCCAAAGAACACACTCCCGGAACCGCCCCTAGCCAATTGGCAAGCGTAGCATCGAATAATTGCACATAATACCGCCCGACATCTTCTTTAATCCATTCATCAAATATAGCGCATAAGAAATTTCCCCATTGTACCGGTGTAACAGAAAAGTCCGCCAGATCTTGTCCGTCTTCTTCATCCAAAGCTGCTAAAAGACGTCCGTCCGAATGGTATTGCATGCGTTCCACAACGGGAGTAAACTGAATATAACGGCATTTTATCTCTTTAAAGAAATGGTAGAAATCAAGCGGATAGTCACCATTCAACTTGTTGACCACCGCCAATGCGTTCCACTGAACGCCATGCTTATCCAGCAATTCAATGCCCCGCATCACTTTTGAAAACGAAGCATTTCCGTTTTTCATACACCGATAAGTATCGTGCAAACGCTGAGGCCCATCGATAGAAACACCCACCAACCATCCGTTCCGGGAAAAGAACTCACACCATTTATCATCCAACAGGGTAGCATTCGTCTGAATCACATTATCTATAGAATGCCCTCCGGCATAATATCGTTGCAATGCCATCGCACGTTGATAAAACGACAAAGGGCGTATCAAGGCCTCTCCACCATGCCAAATAAACAATACTTCATTGGTCGGCTGCGCCTCAATGTATTGTTTGATGAACTCTTCCAATAAACGGTCACTCATAACAGGAGGACATGTATCTCTATACAAAGCTTTTTTCTCCAAATAGTAGCAATATTTACACGCCATATTGCATAATGCACCTGCAGGTTTTGCCATCAAATAGAAAGGGTGTACAAAGGGGGAAGAGACTGTCTGCATAGTAGTTCATTTTTTAATTATACTTACCTACAAAGACATCTCCATCACCTGACGAAGACATCTTCATAGGCAAAGCAAAATAATCTTCTTTTTACAGCGGTTTATATTCTACAAAAGCCTCCATAGCCTCGTAGCAGGCAAGTCCTAATTTATCGTAAAGCGAAGCTGTACCCCGATTGCGGTCTTCACTGCGTTGCCAGAACAGACGTTCATCATTACCCAAGAACGGGGCACTCTCCATCTGCGACTGGTGTTTCAGGATAGAATTGCGTTTCGCACGCAACTCTTCAGGACTGAACGGTACAGCCATTTCGATGTTTTCAATTTCCCATTCCGCCCATGCTCCACGGTACATCCAGATACGGCAATCCTTCAACCATTCGGCACCGGCGTTCTTTTCCTCATCGATAGCTGCCAGCACGGCATCGGTGCATACCCGGTGCGTGCCATGAGGGTCGGCAAGGTCTCCCGCCACATAAATCTGATGCGGCTGAACCTCTTGCAAAAGATTCTGTACAATGCGAATATCCGTCTCACTGATAGGATTCTTTTCGATTCGTCCGGTCTCGTAAAACGGAAGATCCAGGAAATGCACATGGTCGAGTGGAATACGGTTATAGGTGCATGCCGTACGTGCTTCGCCCCTACGTATCAGTCCCTTAATGGTCAGGATATCACGGGTATCCATGTCGCCTTCTTTCTTCTGAAGCAAGAACTGCTTGATATCAGCGTACATCTTGCGGATGCTCTCGTTTCGATTATCATCAAAAAGCTGATTGAAGCCGTTAATGAAGTGCATGAAACGTACTACTTCCTCATCGCCTACGGCAATATTGCCCGATGTCTCGTAAGCCACATGCACATCGTGCCCCTGCTGTTCCAAACGACGGATGGTACCACCCATGGATATCACGTCGTCATCGGGATGCGGAGAGAAGACGACTACCCTTTTCGGAAATGGCTTGGCACGTTCGGGACGGTACGTATCATCCTCATTTGGCTTTCCACCCGGCCAACCGGTAATAGTATGTTGAAGGTCATTGAATATTTTGATGTTCACATTATAGGCAGAACCGTAAAGCACGAGCAACTCGCTCAGGCCGTGCTCGTTATAGTCCTTGTTGGTCAGCTTCAATATAGGCTTGTTCGTGAGCAGGCACAGCCATACGATTGCACTCCGTATCAGCTTGTTGGTCCACTCACAGCTGGTCACTAACCACGGACGCTGGATGCGAGTCAGGTGTGAAGCCGTAGGCAGGTCAATGCATACCGTAGCATTTTGGTGCATCTGCAGATAAGATGCCGGAATGGAATCAGAGACCTTGTCCTCCACGGCACGTTTGATGATGTCCGCCTTGTCCTCGCCCCAGGCAAGCAAGTATATCCTGCGAGCTTCCATAATGGTATTGATACCCATCGTAATGGAACAGGGAGGCAGGTTATCCACACCCAAGTTGTGCGCCGCTTCGGCACGCGACGTGCTGTCCACAAAAATCAGACGAGTGGTAGAAGTAGCAGTAGAGCCAGGCTCGTTCATGGCGATATTTCCTTCACGCCCAATGCCCATCACCACGATGTCCAGTCCCCCGTACGTTTTAATGCGCTGCTCGTAAAGATGGCAATGCTCGATGACGGCATCTTGCGGAATGTTCCCTCTCAAGGTAAACACATTCTGACGGTCGATGTCCACTTGGCCTAAGAACAAGTCATTCAACTGACCGATACTACTGCTGCCCTGCTCCTGCAAAGGATAATATTCGTAAAGATTGAACACCACCACATTGCGGAAACTGACGCCTTCTTCCTTGTGGCGACGCACCAGCTCAGCATACAGCGGTCGCAAGGATGCTCCCGTACCCAATGCCATTGTACAAAACTTCCCATCCTGCCAACGTTCCTGAATTTTGCGAATGATTTCATCGGCGATACACTTCACGCCTTCGTCCACCGTCTTATAGATATTGGTCGGTATCTTCTCAAAACGAGTCAACACCGAACGTTCTATCGTATTCTCTGGTTTATAATATTTGGGAGATACCCTGTTGAGGGATATCTGCGAACTCAAATTAGTTCTCATTGTTTTCTCTTCTTTATTAATATAATAGTTGTCGATTATGATTCAAGAAAAAGCACAGAGCGACACAGAGATTACATTCATTATTAACCATTAAAAAAGCTCTGCCCTCTGTGCTTTTGCGGTGAAATGTATTTTTACAGATTGTTTCGCTCAATATCTTTAAAATAGCGATATGTGCCTACCTTCAGCTCATCCGTAGCCGCCTCATCGCATACAATGATGCCGTGACGATGCATCTGCAGGGCACTGATAGTCCACATTTGCGTAACAGCACCTTCAACGGCATGGTGCAAGGCACGTGCCTTGTTATGCCCGTTGCACACAATCAGCACTTCTTTGGCATCCATCACCGTGCCCACGCCTACGGTCAACGCCATCTTGGGCACCTTGTTTACATCGTTATCGAAGAAGCGCGAATTGGCTACAATTGTATCCGTAGTCAGTGCCTTCACACGAGTGCGAGAAGATAAAGACGAACCCGGTTCGTTGAAGGCAATGTGCCCGTCGGGACCAATACCTCCCACAAATAAATCGATGCCTCCATACGAAGCTATCTGCTTTTCATAATTTTCACACTCAGCTTCCAGATCTGGCGCATTCCCGTTCAGAATATGGATGTTCTCCTTGCGGATGTCAATGTGGTTGAAGAAATTGTTGAACATGAACGAATGATAGCTTTCGGGATGCGATTCGGGAAGACCTACATATTCGTCCATATTGAATGTGACAATGTGCTGAAAGGATACTTCCCCTTTCTGATTCAGTTCAATCAACGCACGGTACATGCCCAAAGGTGAAGACCCTGTGGGCAAGCCCAATACAAAAGGACGTTCTGCCGTAGGTCTGAACTCGTTTATCTGTTTTGCTACATAACGGGCAGCCCACGTTGAAAGCGCCTGATAATCTGATTTAATAATTACTCTCATAGTATCTCTTTTATCATGGATAATTCACAACTATATGTTCATTTCTTTTCGGCCAATACTTCCGATGTAACCAAACCGCTTTCCTTCTTGATATCCAGATAACGCTTCATGGCTTCTAAATAGTAATAATCAGCATAGTTGAGAGGCGTATCAATTTCTGAGCCATGCGGCAACGAACCGGTAGAATGCATCAGGACAAAACCTTTATTTGTTCCTTTCTCTGCCAGATAGTCTTTGCTCGACAAGCTCTCCAATTGTTTCTGCGCATAATCGAAATACCTTTCGCCATCAGGCACCATGGTGCTCAGTTCCAAGAAAGCCGAAGCAATGACCGCAGCCGCCGAAGCATCACGCGGTGTATCTTTCTCTACAGGCGCATCGAAATCCCAATACGGAACCAAATCGCTTGTCTTGACACGTTTCATAATCATATCCGCCACCTTCACCGCTTGGTTCAAGAACACCGTATCTTTCGTTTCACGATAACAAGACGTGTAACCATATACCGCCCAGCCTTGTCCGCGCGCCCACGCCGAATCATCGTTCTTGCCTTGGTGAGTCATCCGATATTGCACGGTTCCATCATTGTTATAACTTACCAGATGGTACGACGTATAGTCGGGACGGAAATGATGTTTCATCGTGGTGAGCGCATGTTGGATTGCCACCTTTTTATATTTAGGATCACCAGTCAAGCGGCTTGCGCTGAAGAGCAAATCCAAATTCATCATGTTATCGATGATAACCGGGTAATTCCAATACCCAAAGTCCCACGAACGAATACAGCCTATTTTCGGGTTGAAACGGGCATACAGGTTATCAGCTGTCTTCACCAATACATTCTTGATAGTATCGTTCGGCGCCAGTCGCAAGGCATTCCCATAACTACAGTTAATCATAAACCCTACATCGTGGGTGTCTTTCGCATCCGATATCGGATACAGCAAGTTTGTGTACCGGATAGCATATTTTTTCAGTTCTTCATCGCCGGTCAATTCATACATATACCATAAGCTTCCGGGGAAGAACCCGCTTGTCCAGTCTTTTATCGAACACAAACGAAGTTTCCCCAATATGTCCGCGGGCGGGTTCGCCAATAATGAATCTTGAAACGTCGAAGGATCGCGTTGTAACTGGCGGACTAAAAAGTCTATCGAATACCCAGTCCAAAGTGAACGGGGCATCAGGGTTGAATCGCTCAGGTCGGAAGCCGTTTGCTTCAATTGGCAAGAAGCTACATCCAGCGCATGGGTCACCCATGCATCCGTCGGTTCCGAAGCTTTCTCACTACAGGCACATACTCCAAATGCCAGAGCCATGCCCAACATAGAAATAGAAATTGTTTTCATGCTATTACAATAAAGTCTGCTGTTACTATAATTTTTTCTTTGCAAATGTAAAATGATATAGCCAACTTCAATTTCTCTCCTGTAGAAAGGAGTTTCAATCCCGTCAAAACAATTTCACTCTTGTAGAAAAAACTTTCACTTTTGTTGAACAGACCCGTTTTTAGCGTATTCGGAGGGCATACAACCCATATATTTCTTAAAGCTGGTAGAAAAATACGAGGGCGTACTAAAACCAACCATCGTGCTTATCTCCGCCACGTTATAACGCCCTTCTTTCAAGAGTTTGCAGGCATGGTTGAAGCGTATTTTTCGGATAAATTCTGTTGTTGACTCTCCTGTCACGCCCTTTAGTTTCAAATGAAGCGAAGAACGGCTCATCCCCATTTCCAATGCGAAGTCGTCCGCAGAGAAGTCCGATTTCTCCATGTTTTTCTCTACCACCGATACCGCTCTCGACAAAAATTCCTCGTCCAACGGGTTCAGGGCTATCTTCTCCGGCTCTATCTCCAGCGATTTCGAGTAGTGCTCGATAGCACGGTAATGGGTGCGGAGGATGTTCTTAATTTTCATCACCACCACCGAAAGCGAAAAAGGTTTGGCGATGTAATCGTCCGCCCCTACCTGTAAGCCGTCCAGCTGGTCTTTCACTTCCGCTTTGGCGGAAAGGATAATGACTGGGATGTGGCAGGTTCTCAAGTTCCGTTTCACGTATTTGCATAATTGGATGCCGTCCATCACCGGCATCATTACATCGGTCACTATCAAATTGATTTCCTCGGTATTTAAAAGCTCCACCGCTTCCTCGCCATTCTCCACCTCCTTAACGGTAAAGAAACGCCCCAACCCCTGGCTCATATAGTGCCGGATTTCCACGTTGTCTTCCACTACCAATATCACCTCTTTCTTTCCGTTATCCATCTCAGAGTTCTTTTCCTCTGGTGTCTCTTCCGTATCAACGATATACATGCTTTGGGCATTGGTAGAATAGACTGGCTCTTCCTGTTGTGCTCCTCCAGACAATTCATTTTCGGTATAGGCATCCCGCGACAAGGGCAGGTAAACGGAGAAGCAAGTTCCCTTGCCCACCGCGCTATCCACTTCAATCCGTCCGTGATGCAATTCCACTAACTTTTGTACCAGTGACAAGCCGATTCCGCTCCCGATATGTTCGTTGTCCACCTGATAGAAACGTTCGAATATCTTAGCTTGTTTATTGACGGGAATCCCTACGCCCGTATCTTTCACCTGCAAAAGCAAATCATCGCCAGCCGTCTTCAGGTTGACAGAAATACTCTGCCCCTCGTTCGTGTATTTGAATGCATTGGAAAGCAGGTTGTTCATGATTAGTTCGATATAACTGGAATCGCACCACACCTGACGGTCTTTCAAATCCAAATACAGGTTGTAGACGATGTGTTTTTTGTGTGCAAGCGGTTCGTAGTAACGGAAGTTCTTTTCCACAAGCTGGTACACATCTATGTACTTAACACGGAGCCTGAACACGTCTTTTTCCGCCCTTCGGTAGTCCATCAATTGGTTGACCAAGTGGAGCAAACGGTCGGTATTGCGCTTCATATACTCTAGCTGCTCGCGTACCCATTTATCCGTCACCCTGTCCAACAGTTCTTGCAATGGAGCCACAATTAAGGTGAGCGGCGTACGCAATTCATGAGAGATGTTGATGAAAAAGCGCGTCTTCATCTCCTGCAACTCTTTTTGACGCACCTTGTCGGCCCGCTCCCAGTAAAAACGGATGACGAGGACAATGACACCTATTATTATAAGGGTGAACAAAAGAATTGCCCACCACGTCTGGTACCACGCCGGAAGGATCTTTATCCAAAGCTCTGTAACACGGTCGCACCACTTTCCATCGTTGTTGGCGGCTTTCACCAAGAAACGGTACGTTCCAGCAGGCAGGTTAGCGTACACTGCCCTGCGCTGGGTGCCGTCGGTATAATACCACTTCTCGTCATACCCTTCCAGCATGTAAGCAAACGTGTTGTGCTTGTCAGCTATATAGTTCGACACCACGAAATCTAACGAAAAAGACGCTTGACGGTGGGTCAACGTCAAGTTCTGCGTATCGCTGATGCTCGTCTGCAAGATACCCGTCCCGTCGTGCGGATGTACCGGAACGCCAGACAAACGGAAGCCAGAAATGACAACCGGAGGAGCATAGGGATTGTCTTGAAGCTTCTCCGGAACAAAGCCGGTTATCCCGTTGATGCCTCCAAAATACATCTTGCCCACCGAAGTGCGGCAATACGCACGAGGCATGAACTGGTTGCTCTGCAAACCGTCTACAACAGTAAAGTTCCTGAATTTCTTGTTCTCAGGATAGAAGCAGGCCAATCCGTTGTCTGTACTTATCCACAAGCGGCGGCGCGTGTCTTCCAGTATACCATATACCGTAGCGTTGGGCATCCCGTCCGCCACCGTATAGCGCACCCATTCATTCTGGCTTTCGCGGAAGCAATGCAAACCGTTGCGCGCACCTATCCATACGTTGCCCTCTTCGTCCTCGTACAAGCAATATACTGCAACCGATTTCCATGCCGCACGGTCTTTCATCAAGGAAGAAACCGGCGAGAGTGTGTCTCCTCGCACGGCACATATCGCCAATCCGTCTTCACCCCCTATCCACAAGCGTCCTTTTCGATCGCGCATCAAGACACGTATCCGTTCCACACCGAAAGGAACCTCTTGCTTCACTTCCGAAAATACTTTCTTCATCTTGTCGAAGCGTACCAATGATGCCAATGTACCTACCCACAAGTGTCTCCCGTCCCCATCCGGCAAAAGAGCATAGACGTTTCCATCCACTTCTGGCATATATCGCTCAATACGCCCTGTATGCCGATCGAGCACATTCAGTCCGCCCGTATGCGTGCCGATATATACCTTTCCCGCCAGTTCGTCCACGTAAATAGCCTTCACGTCATCGGCCCCCAAACCCTGCGCTTTCGTATAATAGACGAAACGTTTCGACTTCGGGTCGTACAGGTTCACACCTCCGTTGTTCGTGCCTATCCACAACGCTCCCGAACGGTCTTCTACAATGCAGCCGATAACATTATCGTTCAACGAGTTCCCTTCCAGCGAATAATGCAGATGAAGGAAACGCTCACGGAGTGGATGATAGTAATTCAGCCCCCCGAAATACGTACCCAGCCACATACCTCCCTGCGAGTCGCGAAAGATACTCCGGATAGAACTTTGCGAAAGACTCCGGTTTTGCCACCGGTTGCTGGCATATACCTCAAAGCGGTCGGCCGACTCATCATAGATGTCGAGTGAATTGAACGTACCTACCCAAAGCCTTCCTTCGGAGTCGAAAGCCAACGAACGCACAAAGTCTGAGCTAAGTCCCTTCCCGTCTTTCGACGTATATTGCTTCAGCTGGCGTGTAGGAATGTCCATGCGGTAAAGCCCGCCTCCCTCGGTGCCTATCCACAAGTACTTGTCGCCTTCCTGCAAAAGAGCGAGAATCTCTTTCTTTCCCAACGATGCCTGGTAGAGATGATCCAACTGGTGCGAGGAGAAAGTGTATCGCCACAAGCCGTCCGCGGCTCCCACATACAAATAATCTCCATACCGGTAAAGAGCGGTCGCCTGGAGGTGGAAAAACGCTTCGGGCAACCCACTCCGCACAAACGCCGAGTCTGGAAGATAAAAACGGTACAGTCCGTCTGAAGTATTGACCAACAAGTTCGCCTTGTCCACTTCCACAATATGCGTCACCCGCACATCGTCCTCTCCTGTCCGGCACCGGTAATTATGAAACACCCCTTCCGTATAATCGAAGTATGAAAGCCCGTTGTCCGTTCCTACCCACACTCCGCCTTTCTCGTCTGCCTCAATGGCATAAATCAAGTTGCCACCGATGCTGAAAGAATTGCCCTCCTCGTTACGATAGACAGTAAAGTCGTACCCGTCAAACCGGTTGACTCCATTGAAAGTGGCAAACCACATGTTTCCTTTTGCATCCTGGGTTATATCCAACACCGTGCTTTGCGACAAGCCGTCCCTTAGTCCGATATGGGCGAATGACACCTGCCCCGCCAGCTTCATGGAGACAAAGACGAGGCATACGGTTAGTGCGATTAGATTCCGAATAGGCTGTAATTTCATCGTATGTATCTATTTTTCTCAAATGTAAGAAAAAAATATGAAAAGCTACACACTTCCCATACGTTTTTATTATCAGGCACGAACACAAATAGATGCGTAAGCTTGCGAAAATATATGCGTTGAGCTATACATATAGCTTCGCATTTCAGGAAAAGGAATGACACTATTCATAGCACACGAATAAAACAGACAGGCACAGACAAATACAGATTTTTTTATTTTTCCCCTGTATTCGTCTGCGTCTGTCTGTTTTGTCTGTATTCCATTGAGCATAATCCTGCTATCAATAAGCAAGTGTGCGCTTCTGTCCGTCTACCGAGACTTCAATACGAGACTCACCGATGAAACGCGCCTTTATCTTCGGCGCTTTTTCGGGCAAGCGATAAGGACAGATGACGGTAATGTAACGTAAGGGTTCCGATGTCTTCGGGGTGTTCATCGATACGGAAGTACGCTCGGTACGCTGGCGGTAAGCGGTTGAATACCAACCCTCTTCCTCCTTCAGCACCGTATGGAGGGGTGCAAAGCACTGGAGCTTGACCTGCACATCTCCCTCGAAGGCGGACGAAAGCGTCAAGTGCTCAGGGTCGATGTTCACATTCCCATCGCACAGATGCCAGTTCAGATTGACGGTACCCGTGGCATCGCCCAGCGCCTCGTCTACTATCACGAAGTACGAACCCTCGATAAAAAAGAACGTGCGCCGATGCATCAGACCCTTGTAGCTTTCGTGTTCGGTAACCAAAGATTGCACTTCGCCTTCGGGTTGCCAACCCTTCGTGTGCGAAACGCGGTCTTCCAAGTTCTTCCCGTCCAGTGTCAGGGTGTTGTGCGAAGCGGTACGGCGGAACCAGTTGCGCAGGCGGGTCACTTCCTCATCACCCTCGTACACATACGAACCCGAGTCGGGGAACAAGTTCTTACCCTGCACCCAAAGCTCGAACGTGCCGTTATCGGGCTGGCTATGCCATTCTCCCGCCGGACCTGCTTTGATAATCATTACCGTGGCATCCATGTTCCACCCGTTGCGGAAAGCGAAAAAGCCCGAGTCGAGGAAGCCTTTCGAGAGGTTGGCGGGCGGAAGTCCTTCCTTTCCTTCGGTGGCGAAATACCGTATCTGAGCATTGTCGGGGAAGAGTTTTGACCACGACTGGTATCGCCTAAGCTCCGTCCGCCGGTCGCTCCGCTTGGCATCGCTGAAGCAAGGATTCACATAGTCGGGATAACAAAGGTTCATGTAGAACACAATCATCGACTCAACAGTGTCCACATAGCTCTGTGGAAACTCCGACCGGAAACCGTTCACATCCGCCATGCGCAATGCCTTGCAGAAGATATCGATGCACGCCGGGTGGTAATGTAAGTCCAGTTCATACTGCCCTCCATCGGGATAAACCTGTTTCTTGATTTCGCAGTTCAAGATGTCGATGCCGCTCTTACGCCACCCTGCCGCCTCTTTAAACTCTGGGAAGAAAGCCCCTGCATAGAGCACCCGTTGCGCCTCAAAGAGCAGGTGATTGCCCTCTGCCGAGTAGTTTTGCATCACGTGCAGGGCGTGTTTATGATAATTGACCAAAAACTCCGTAAGGAATGCCGGCGTAAACGAAGGCGAAGGCAAGAAGAGCAGGAACTGGTTGATTTGATCCTGCAAACGGTGGCTCGCCTCCAATGGCCGCCAGGCGAAACGCACGTTCTCTGCATCACCCTTTGCCTCGTTCTGCAATTCATAGAGGTTCTTGGGTATCTCCGTCAAGGGGTTCTTCACTATCCAGTCGGTATACTGAAACACCCACTCGCGAGCATACTTCTCGTCTCCCGTCAGGCGATATGCCTTTCCCATGGGCGTAAACCATTTGTGCCGGTGCAATTGCCAGCGCAATTCATTGTCCTGCACAGGCCAATAGCGCCAGTTGATGTCTTTCCCGTAATTGAACGGAGGCTGGTATCCGTCGTGCACGTAAAAAGTATGTTCCAGCGCATCATCCGCCCACTTGCGTTCACGCTCGCTCAGCGAAAGGTGTTCCAAATCCAGGTCGGGCGTAGACACACCCGTCCGTAAACGGTAATAAGCCAATAATTCTTCGGCAGCACGGAGCGTATCGCCTACTTGGCAAGCCGTCTTTACTTTCTCCAAACCGGGATAGTCCAAGTTCAGCAGCTCAAAGGCACTCCGGTCAAGCACCTGTGCCTGCACCAAGGTTGCCCATAAACAAAGACAAATTATCCAATATTTTTTCATTATTGTTCCTTTCTATAAAACCGGAGAAGCCTTGCTCAAAGGCAAGACTTCTACCGGAAAACAGCACTTATATATATGAAACCTACTAAAAACCTATTTAAGCGAAGAATGAAAAATCAAGAATGAGGAATCGTTTCATCCACACAGCACTCTTCATTCCTCATTTTTCATTGACTGTTAGTATCCCGGATTATTCTTTCCTTCTAACCGGGGGTTGCTTTGTATCTCTACCAACGGGATAGGAAGCAATTCATTCTTCCCATCCACAAAGTTCTGATATGCCGGATAAGCGGCATTGCCTCCCCGATTGTTCACTGAACTCTGCTCGCCGAAGAGACGGAGCGCATCACCTAAAACGCCCCAACGGATAAGGTCAAACTTACGCTGTCCTTCGAATGCCAATTCGAAACCGCGTTCCCAATACAAAGCTGTACGGAAACGTCCTTGCGCCGAGCCGTCATCAATGAACGGCAGGTCGTGTGTTGCCTTACGTGTCTTCATCAGCTCCTCATAGTTGCCGTCGGTGTATTCTGTAGCCCCTGCACGGGCACGCACTTGATTCAGCAACCTCCATGCCTCGGTGGTATTGCCTGTTTCATTATAAGCCTCAGCAGCCATCAGCACGACATCGGCATAACGCAGTACACAATAATTCACATCACCGTAATTCATATTCTTGTTCCATGTTTCGGAAGGCATCCATTCCCGACGCCATTTGCCCGGATACCACGAACCGGCATTACGCTCCTGCTTTACGTGCTTCATGCTGTCCGCATTCCAAATGAATCGGTAAGTACAAATGCTCACATCGCGGCGTACATCAGTCTCTTCGAAAAAATCACGCCATTCAGGTACCACGATAAAGAATCCGTTGGCACGCCCCATGTAGTTCGACATTTCCGAAGTAGGCACCCCTTGCACTTCGGCCACCGATGGACCATTATAGATTCCCCATGCCCCGCCATTGCGTGCGCCTTGCTGGTGGAAGAAGGCGATTTCAAAGATGCTTTCTTTCGAGTCGAGCACATCTTCCGAGAAGTTCTTAAACAGTTGTTCGTATCCTTCATCACAGAAACCGTGATAACCGTTTGCCTGCATAGCTTCCCATTCGGCAATAGCGGCATTAAAATACTCGGCACGTTTCGTGTCATCAGGGCGTGTCAATTGTCCGTCTGTTTGCAGGCTATAGCCAGCACGTTGCAGGTAGACACGCATCAACATGGCGCGTGCCGCTCCCTGCGTTGCCCGTTCAGGACTGGAGCCTGCGGTTGCCCATGGCAGATGTTCCTTGGCGAAGTTCAAATCCTCAATAATCTGGTCGTAAATCTCTTCCCGGCTGACCCGTCCGCCGAAGGCTTCTTCATAATTGGCCGTATAGTTGGTCTTGAATGGCACGTCGCCCCAATACTTCACCAGGTCGAACGCCAAGAAAGCACGCAAGAAACGGGCTTCGGCATCCAATTCTTGCAGGTTCTCGCTTTCGGCATAGCCGGGCATGTTCACAATGCCGTCTATCGCCATATTGGCACGGTCGATACCTTGGTATTTCAATTGCCAGAGCACTTCCACCCATTCGTTGGTGGAGGTGACACGATAGTGCACCATGTCGTGTATCGTATTGTCAGAGTGGGTACGTGAAGTGTAATACATATCATCAGATGCCTGTCCTGCCATCTCATACCAGCCATAGTGACGATAGTCGGAAATAGAGTTGTAGATGCCCATTACTGCCATATCGGCATTAGCCTCCGAATCGAAGAACGTATCTTTATCGTAACTTGAATTGGGCTTTTCGGTCAACATATCCTCACAAGAAGGAAGCATGCTCAAAGTCAAGGCTGTTATTGCAAAAGCGAAAAATTGTTTTTTCATATCTGTGGTCAAAGATTTGAAGTTAATATATCAGAATGCTACATTCACACCAAAGATAAACGAACGGCTGCGCGGATAAGCCCCGAAGTCCACACCCGGAGTCAGCGGGCTGCGCATATTCGACACTTCGGGGTCGAAGCCGCTATATGGTGTCCATGTCGCCAAGTTGTAGCCCGTAGCATACAGCCGCAACTTGCTCAGTCCAAGTTTCGTAATCAGCTTTTTGGGGAAACTATATCCTAATGTAATATTGGTCAGTTTCAAGAACGAAGCGTCTTCCACGCCCCATGAATGAATGTACTTATCACCCTCCTCATTATCGCGAAACGAAGCCACCGTCTTTCCGGCATTCATTGTGGCAAGCTCCTCGGGGTCGGTCACCACTTCGCCTTGCGCATTAACGGTCATCCAGCGTTCCGAACTGTTCATAATATCCAAAGCATTGTTGTTTTGACGACCCACCTTGCTATTTATCAGCTTGGTAGCATTCAGCACATCGTTGCCATAGCTATAAGTAAGGAAGATGCTCAGGTCGAAGCCTTTGTAGGTGAAATTATTGTTCAAACCGCCATAGAAGGTCGGAGTGGCATTACCGATAACGGTTTTGTCATTCTCATCAATGACTCCGTTCTTATCCAAGTCTTTAAACTTCCAATGTCCGGGCTGTACACCAATCTGGTTGGCAGAAGAAGCGACTCCTTCTTTCAAGGTATAGGTCTGCGTAGCGGCATCGTAATTAAAGTCATCTACTTGGTACAAACCTTCTGTCACGTATCCATAGAATTGTCCCAACGGCTCACCCACGGCGATACGGTGCGTGCTTTGGTTGTAACCGAACTGTGCTTCGTACAGCTGCACTTGTTCACCGGTCAGTTCCAACACCTTATTCTTATAGTGTGAGAAAGTCAACGTAGTGGTCCAGTTGAAATCTTTCTTCGCGATGTTGACTGTATTGATAGTCAGGTCCACACCCACGTTTTTCGTTTCACCAGCGTTTACCATCATCGTGGTATAACCCGAAGAGTAAGGCAATTGCGCGCTCAGCAACAGGTCGCTACTTCGGTTGATATAAAATTCAGGTGAGATGGTAATGCGTTGGTCCAGAAAACCAAAATCAATACCTAAGTTAAATGTCTTGTTGGCTTCCCATTTCAGGTCTTCGTTCGGAATCTGCATAGAGGCATAGCCCGGCACCAGTTGTCCTCCCATCGCCGTATTGAGCGAAGAAAGCAATGCCAAGCTGTTATAGCTTCCGATACGATTGTTGCCGGCAAGACCATAGCCGATGCGGAACTTCAGGTCGGAGAAGATATTCAGCTTCTTGATGAACTCTTCTTCGCCCAAACGCCATGCGGCCGATACAGCGGGGAAATAGCCCCACTTATTGTCCTTGCTGAACTTGGAAGAACCATCGGCACGCATCGTCGCACTGAACAGGTATTTATCCTTGAAATCATAATTGACACGGGCAAAGAACGAAATCAGATTATCGTCATCATTCACAAAACTATCCGAATTGGTCGGTGTGCCCAGCCCCATATCGTCTAATTGGAACTCGTCGGTAGGCAAGTTGCCCACTTCGGTCAATACATAACGCTCCCAACGATGCACGTATTCCTGCCCTGCCTGTATCATGAGGTGATGTTTCTTCTGGAACCGTTTATCGAAAGTGAATACGTTCGAAGTAGAAAAGCTTCCGTCTTCCGTATTACGGACACTACCATAGATACCGTTTCTCAATCCCATAATGGATTCATCACCGTAAAACAATTCACGGCGCTGCGTGCGGTAACGCATCCCAGTCGTATTCCGGAAAGTAAAGCCTTTGAAGAATGTATACGTAAATCCTCCGTTTACTTGCAAAGTACGTATCTCGCGGTCGTCCTTTTCCTCGGCTGCATTGACCAACGGGTTCTGCACCACGTTGCCTGATTCGTCTACCAACAACGGATCGCGTCCAGCCAGCAGTTCTTCATCACTTCCTTGAATACCGATTGTGGGACGATATTGCAGGATTTGCGCCATTTTGTTGAAACGTGCATCAGTGGAACTTCCGTTCTCGGTCGTTCCGTTTCCGGCAACACCTGCACCCCAAATGTTACGCTGGTCGAACTGGAAACGGGCGTTGACACGCAACTTATCGTTCACCTTGCCATCTACGTTCAAGGACAAGTTATGGCGTTCGCTTCCGCTATATACCATTGCGCCTTCGTCTTTATTGTAACTGTATGCCATACCATACTTGATACGGTCACTACCGCCGTTTACTCCCACACGATAGTTCTGTGTAACGGTAGTGCTGCCCATCGTCAGGTCTTGCCAGTCCAGTCCGCGATTGGCATAATTTTCATGTATTTCCAAGAAACTGCCATAAAGATTCTGCCAAGCAGGCATTTGTGCAGCAGGGTCTGTAGCCCACCCTAGTGTACGCTCATAATCAGCAAGTACGAACTCTTCGGTACTGAGCACGTCCAGCTTATTCGCCAATTTGCGCACGCCCGCGTAAGCGTCGAAAGTCACGGTAGCTTTTCCTCCGTCATCCTTTCCGCTTTTGGTCGTAATCAATACGACACCGTTTGCACCGCGCGCACCATAAATAGCGGTGGCGGAAGCGTCCTTCAAGACATCTATGCTTTCAATATCGGCCGGGTCAAGACTCGACATGCCGTCTTCAGTAGGGAATCCGTCAATAACGTAAAGAGGCTCGTTGCTTTGCGTAATGGAAATACCGCCACGTACCCGAATAGAAGCCTCGGCACCCGGCTGACCGTCGGTTTGGATTACCTGCACACCTGCCATACGTCCGGCTATCGCTTGCGCCATATCCGACACTGGCGTTTTCGTAAGCTCTTCCGCCTTCACCGAAGCCACCGAACCGGTCAAATCTTTTCGTTTCATCGTGGCATAACCTACTACGACCACCTCGTCCAACAATTGGTGGTCGGGCTGCAACGTGACGTTGATTTGCTTCCGCCCTTTGACGGGTACCTCAAGGGTTTTCATACCTATATAAGAGAAGACCAGCACATCTTTCGATGCATTGCTGACCTGAATGGAGTAATTGCCGCTCATGTCGGTAATGGTACCGCCTTTCGCATTCTTAACAGTGATACTACCACCAATCACCTCCAGTCCTTCATTATCAATGACCTTTCCGGTCACGGTGAAGCCTTGCGCCCACCCGTTCATCACACCGGTAAAAAGTAAGAAGAAAGCAAACAGGATGCTCTTCATCGTTTTTGGTTTTTTCATGATATTTTTTTTAAAAGATAACTAAATGTTTTTGTTTTTACTATCGACAAAGATAGCGGGAGAAAACGGACCAGCCGTTTTCTCCCGTTAAAAACAATTACAATTACCAATAAAAATATTTCAATTCTGTGCAAGACAGTTTCAAATTCGTTTAAAAACCCCTCCTTGTAGCTATCGGAGCACGATCGGTCATCTCCATCACCTGATATTCGCCATTGGTTTCATCGTAAAGCAGAGACGAATCTGGAGCTTGACGGGAATAAGGCATCCCGTTAATTTTGGGAGTTTCCTCGCCATAGCTGAACACTACCGGTTCTGTCTGGTGATGCACCGTCAGCCGGGGATGGGCGGAAGCATCCAGTTCGGCTTCCACCGTCCAGTTGCCCCAAGTAAAGGTATTTCCTTCCCTGCGGATGATATACGGGCTATCGCCTGCATCGCACACCTGAATAATAGCCAAATAACGTGTGGCCGACTGATTATCCGTACAAGCCGTCAGGTGCCATTGGTTGGGATATTCCGCTCCCGACGTGGCCGGAGGCACCACAAATTGGTCAGTCTGTGATAAGGTCATGGATTCATTGCCAAACAACTGGGTCGTGGCAAAAAAGTCTCCTTCCGTATCGGCAGTACTCAGCAAGCGATCTTCTGTTTCGATGTTGAACCGGGTAGGACTATGCAACAGCCAATCCCAACGGACCGCCTCTGAGGCTTCCAGTTCGTCATAGATAAGTACCGTGTGCGGATGTAACATCAGAATATGCCGGCGGTATCGGATAAGCGGAGTCTCACCGAATCCGTTATCGGGGGTCTGCGTGATGCCTGCCAAGGCAAAGTAATTCACCCACATTGGGTCATCACTAATGCCGCAATAAGCATGCGAAGCATCACCTAGCGCATAACTGATATGATTCCCGCCCAACGCACGGACGATGCTGCCGTATCCCTTGGTGGAATAAGGCTGCCCGATACCGTTCACCAGAATGGTATTGTGGGCACGAGTGTGGCGATACGACATCAGGTTGTGCGCATCGGCAAACGCTTGGTAATATCCCGTGCTGCGGTACACGTCCTTTCCTTTATATAACAGGTTGAAGGCGTTCTGGCTCGCCGTGGTATGGCTTCCCGAACCGAACGTACTGGAACGGAACTCTAAAGCAAGGTCGTGTTCCGTATCGCCCAAATGGCTGTGCATCGACACCTCGCCCGCATCGGTATACCATACCATCTTTGCCGCCGTTTCGGGCAATGCCGATTCGTAAGTACGGTTGGAGCACATGCGGTACAGGCGTAACTCGTAATCCTGTCGCACCAGCGACTGACATGCTCCGGCATACCACCCGGCGTATGCGTCACCCGTCTCCCGTGCCAGGTAATCGGCAAATGCCGCAACCAAACGGTTCGGTTCGTCGTAACGTTCACTTTGATCGCCGAAGCCGGGACTTTTCGAATCAGGCGGATTGGTATAGGCAAGAGCTCTTCCCGCATTACGGTACCATGGATGTTGCAGAAAATCGCACCGGGCAATGTACGAGAAGAGGGCGGGCATATAGGCGAGTGTCTTCACATTAGCAGGGAAATAGCCCGTACCGTTGTGCCAGATGCCGTCGCGGTTGAAGCCGGAAGCGGGAGCACGTGCCGTCCAAAGCTCGTAATAATAACGCAGCATCGGAAGCACTTCATCGGCGTATGCCGATTTATCATAAAGCACGAAAGCCGTTTGGGTAGCAATACGCATATTCTGCTGCCAAAAGTGATTGTCGAAGAGTTGATTCTCTTCCGACCCGCATTGCTCTCCATAAAAGTGGGTCAGCCCTCGCATCATGATTTCCTCGGCAGCTGCCCGTTGGGTGGCGGTCAGGCGGTCGTAAAGCAAATCATAACCTGCTGCGTTCGCTAACATGATGGCCGAAGTGTCGAAGTTATCCGTAAAGAATTGCTCGTCAGTAGGAGGCATTGCCGCCATGGCATCGAGCAGTTCGATGAGTTTGTCGGCATAGCGTTCGTCCTCAAGCAAGTAGTAAGCGTGATAAAGCCACGTGGCATACTGGCGCAACACGTCCGCATTGGCATACAAGTCCATTGTCGCATAATCGGCATCCATCGCCAACGAAGCACGCGCCGTCAGTTGGCGGTATTCGGGATGAGATGTCACATGCTGCTTTGCCTCTGCGATATACGGATTAAGGAAGCAATACAGGCGGGGATGCACACGCGGGGCATTTTCCAAGAAGTCTTCGAACGGGGGAGTGACGAATACCGGAGTCTCCGCCTTCACTTCGAACGGATAGGTGTCGCTCCACTCGCCGGGATTACCGCCCGTGGCATCGGTGCTGCGGAAACGCCAGTACCACGTGCCGGATTCCAATGCCCGGTGGAGGTTATACATGCACCCGTCTTGCGGCGTACTGATTTCGGCATCCGCAAAGTCCTCGGTACGCGAAAGGGCATACTGCAGTTTCTCGCCCGTCTTCATGGATTCAGGCACAAGGAAAGGAGCCGGATTGACTATCAATTCGTTCGACAACTTGGGATAGGGCTGGGTACGTACCTTGTCCTGATAAGCGTCGGGATAAGTCACTTCGGGCTGCGGCACGCTCGGTTCCGGCTCTACCGCATCATCGGAACAGGCTTGGAAAGCCAGTCCGCAAGCTATCGCAACGCATATCGGCAAGCCGAAACGGAATAAAGGATAGGGTCTTTTCATGGGTTTATTACAAAGAATAGAACAAAGGAGATAACTAACTAAATAACATGAGTTAACTGATGCGTTGAAGCAATATAACTTCATACGTTGTACGATTACTAATCATGTTGCGTGAGCAATTATATGTAGTCAGAAACGATAAAAGTCGTGTCTTCAAACTTATGCACTTATGCCGATGGTTTTTCATTTATCATGTACCATTATTATTTACATCGGCATTATGTGCAGTAAGTTTCAAGACACAACTCTGAACACATAATCTAATTTTAATGCAACTTACTTATTGGGAACCTTAGTATATGTATTATTCGAAGATGGTTACGACAGCACGGATGCAAGCAGAAGTTGTCACTTTAGGTTCTGCACCACCTGTTGTACAAGTACCTGCATCATGATTAATCGTTGCAGCCGCAAAGTTACCGTCTTCTCTAACTGTACTTGAAATATAGAACCAATTGCTTGAACCTGTAGCAAACGAATCTTTCAATTTAGCAGAGAAAGCAGCATCTGCATTCTCACCGAAAGTCAAGTTACAGAATGTCTCTAATTGTTTAAAAGAAGGAATATACCACGGACTCAAGTTTTCCCCAGTTAACGAATTAGCAGCAACCCAAGTATCATAATTTGCAAAGGCTTGTGAAGCATAATCATCCATCATCTTTTTTAATGAAGCTGTATTTGTGAAACCATTCCAGGAAGTAAAATCTCCATTCAGCGTAAGAGTCGGGAAAGGTGTAGAGTCTTCTTTTGATATTCCAAATACGCCACGAGCGCCATTTGTCAAAGCTACGGCATACGCCTTAATAACCTTAGAGGCATAATCAGTTCCGTAATCAGCAGCATTACCACCTTGTTCACCTAATGCAAATACGATAGCTACAGCTTCTTGAGCAGTTTCTACTTTTGTTCCGGCAGCGCTTACATAGTCACCTACAGCCCATGTTGTAGTAGCAGGATCTTCAGGGTCTGTTCCCGGGTCTTCACCTCCACCTTCACTTGCATAACTATTATCAATAACAATATCAACTTTCACGGTTTTATCGCCCGGTTGAACCGGTTGGTCTTCATCCGGTGTAAGATAAATGGCATTATTGGGAGAAGAAGACAATTCTTGCATTTCAGCAGCTGTCAGTTGAATAGTCTTTCCTGTTTCATCCGATGCACTTGTAAACTTAATAGAAGTACTCTTTGTTACCGTATTATTTACAGGGAAAACATAGCAATAGAAAGCCAAATCGCCTGTAGCCACACTCAGTGTCTCATTAGTGTTCAACGAACAAGTTACAGCAGCCGACACGGTTTTATCCAAAACACTATATCCTTGTGTGGTATTGATACTCGGAGTAATAATATCCAATCCGGTTAATCCCAATTTCTCCAAATCTGAAGTTTTGATAGCAATCCGACTAAAAGGACGCTTCAAGGTAATGCTACCACCGATATTTGCCGCGCTTGCCACAGCACAAAATGCATCAGCAGCCGGATTGTTGAAAAGCTTTACATTCTTATTCAAATTGTATTTAACTTCAAGCAAACTGGTCGCATTATAGAGAGCGGACTTACTCGCTTCAATATCATTCCCTTCTACATAATCAGCCCAAAACAAATAGTCGGCGGCACCTTCCGGAGCTTCAAACTCAAAACTTGCCGTACCATTCGTTACAGGAACGATTTCATTAAAGCCTTCAATCAAAGCTCCATCTGCATTTACCGCTTGACAAATACAGCGCATTACATAGCCTTCTACATCAAGCGATTGGCTCGCACGAGAATAAAAATCTTCATTAGAAAGATTCACGCTCAATCTTACCATACCATCGTTGCTACCTGTACCTGCCGTAGAAACAATCTCTTCTTGGCTACAGGATGCGAAAAGCATCACGAACACAGTCATCAGCGAATATAAAAAATTCTTTTTCATGTAGTTAAGGATTTAAGTTGTTAATATTTTATTTATGATTAAATTTATTCTACGGTAACACCCCAATTAATTTCGTTATCATAATCCGAATCAATGCCTATTCCGTCTTCTTCATCGGGATTATCTCCTCCTCCTTGTCCGCCTTGGTCATCACCGGTCAAGAACTCACCTGTCCATACGGTATTCTTACCCCGTTCGAGCGATACATTCAATACGGAATTGGCTACGGTTACATTGTCTGCATCCACAATTTCGATTTCCATCGGAACGGTAGCACTGCCTTCGGTGGAGACGAATACATAGTCGAAGCCTAAGCGTACATCCGCGGTTCCGGCTTCGGGAACTTCGAAATCGGTTTCGTATTGCATGTACATCAGCGAGTGCTTGGGCACATCATCCAACACGTTATACCCCGCGGACAAATAACCGCTGTACTTGATACGTGCAGTAAAACGGTCACCCGAAACTTCTCCATCAGCTATACGCTGAAGAAACTTATCTACATCGGTCGCCCGCAGTTCATAACGTGCCATGGGGCGTTGGAGAGCTACATCCTGCTCAATCACCGCTCCCCACTGGTCAGTGTAAGCGGAAAGGTCGAGGGATGTAGTGCCCACAAACACATCTTTATATTCTGTATTTCCCGTATGAGAAGCACGGTTAGGAATTACAGGAACCAGACTTTGGGTGTTCCAGTGCAAATCCTCTTCGGGAGTCTCGGCATCCACGTAATCTTTCCATACCACAATCTGATAGGGGCGTGCATGCAATTTCATGCTTACAGGTAAAGACAAACGGGTGCGGTCGGTAATATTTTCAACAATCACTTCCCTTGCCACGGGCTGGCGGTTGAGGTATGCTTCTACAATGAAGCGGTGCAGGTAATCGGCATTGGCACCTACCTTCACGCTGGTTTGCGTTTCGTCTGCCTGTTCGGGCAAGTTCAAGTCGAGATTCAGAGTGAGTTCCACATCCACCAAAGTCGGGTCTACACCCGGTTCCCCATCAGCGGTCAGTTCCGGTTCTTCATGCAAGGTGCAGGCGGTAAACGTCAATGCGAAAGCCAACAAGCCTGCCCAAAGCTCTCCTATATGTCTGTTTCTTTTCATGGAATTATCATTTTAAGTTCGTTCAGAATCGGTATACCAACGATACGCCCACCTTTGTCGGTCCCCAATAGTTGCGGACACGGGTGTCAATTTGTGCACCGTTCTCTATATTATAATAGGTATCATACTTCATATTGACATATCCGAAGCCTACGGTAAACTCTGCACCCCAATGCTCAGACAAGGGCAACTTATAACCGTAACTCAATCCGGCTCCTGCCAAGGGACGTCCGGTATCCTGATAGCGTCGGTCGTCCCACTTCAGGTTGTACCATCCTACATGGGCATGCAAGCCAAAGAAATGTCCCTTGCCGGTTTCCTGTCCCATCCACCAGCGCAGTTCGGGCTGGATAGCGGCGATACGCAACGCCTTATCCGGTTTTGCGTCCCACAGACTCCACATTATCGGGATATCTACCGTCATGCGCGAATGTACTTGTATTTCGTAATCCAAATTCAAAACGCCGATAGCATCATACGCCACGTTGGTTTTCAACGCCATATAACGTCCGTCCGAAGAAACGGATACGGTTTTCTTCTCGTCCTTCTTGTTTTTCTTGCGCTTTCCCGAAGCACTGGCTTCTTTCGTCTGCTTAGCCGGAACGGTTTTCTGTGCCGAAGGATTGTACACCGCGGTCTCTTCGGGAGCAGCCGAAGTCTGTATGCGGGGCTTCTCTACCGCTTGCGCCATTGCCCCTAAAGGCAACACCGCTACGGCAAGAGTAAAGCAGGTATGCAAAAATCGTCTTTCTAATCTCATGGCTATAAATAATTTTTTAAGTTCGTGAGTTTGCGAGTTTTTAAGTTTGTGAGTGTTTGAATCGTAAAACTTAAGAACTTAAAAACTCACAAACGAAAAAACTGAAATTATATTTCCAAATCGGGTACAACATCGCGCATGGTGGTCACATACCCATTCTCGTTCACCACGGTTTCTTCTCCCTTGTACGTGATGCTTACATCGTCTTTCGTACTGCGGATAAAGAACGAAGGTGCTCCATTTGCCGAAATATTGACACTGATAAGCCAGCCTCCTGCCTTAATGCGTCCGTCCGAAAGGATTTCAGGATCTTTTGCCGGATACTTTAAGGCGTGCGTATTGATAATCGTGGCAAAGCGATATACTTTTGCTTTCTCTGATTTTGCCGAGAAGTGCCAATGATTGGGGTATTTCTTGAAGTTCCCTTTCGCATCCGCACGCAGCCAGTTGACGGGCGGCACAAAGAACCGGCTTGTAGTATCGGTCTGTAATGTTCCGGTAGAGAAAATGTAAGCATCGGATGCTCCTCCTCGTCCCGACAAACCTTGCACGTGTACGAAGCGGGGATTGGATGTATCGACCGTCATCGGCTGTGCCGTTGTATGCAACATAAAGGTATAATCGGCTGGTTCGGATGCTTCCAGTTCATCATAGATAAAGATAAAGCCGGTTTTTCCTAAATTGACGATATGCCGACGGAATTTGGTCAAAGGCACATCATCCCAACCATTTTCAGGCGTATATTCCACACCCGACGCCTTGCCGCGCTCTAACCACAACGGAGATATCACTTTCCCATAAGCGTTGGAAGCGTCCCCCAGCACATAACCTATCTTATCGCTACAATAATAACGTGGAATCCAACCATAACCTTCGGTTCCGATACGTTGCCCCATGCCATTCACCAAAATAGTGTTGTGAGCACGTGTCGCACGGTGGCACAGCATACTATGTACATCGGTAAACTCAATGTGATGCCCACTGCTATAGAAAATCGGTTTTCCTCCGTAGAACGTGTTGAATGCATTCTGGTTTGCCAGCGCATGGGAAGTACTTCCGTACGGACTGCTTCGGAAACTCCACATTGCATTGCCTCCTACACGATCCCAATTGGTCTGATATGAAGCCAGACCTGTTTCGGGAAACACTCTTCCGAAAGGCAATGCCGGCAATCCCGGACCTTCGGGCAGAGGCTTATTGCATTGCAAACGGAACCAAGCCAAGTCGCCGGGCTTGTTCAACAGAGCTTTCTTCATGTATTCAGGTTCAACCTTCAACGTGCGGCGTACAAAATCTGCTGCAAACGAGTTCCCTGTCAGCTTGGCAAGAGCATCCAGATACCCGATACGGATGCTGTTAGGACGTCCAACATTCTGGTGCGAACTACCGTTCCCTCCTGATTTTGAAAACGGAGGTTGCTGGTAAATTGTATACATTATGTTATTGGTATACCAAGGGTCACTAAAGAAATCGTATCCGCTCAACTTGCTATAATAATAAGGCACTTCGATAAGGGTACGGGTATTGACGGTAAAATACGAATCACCATTATGCCAGCCACCATCCTTGTTCAGTCCAGGGAAGCGTGCCCGCCATACATTATAGCAATAGTCCGTCCATGTGGCTGCTTCCGGCAAATCGCCATAAGTGGCAAACGCAGCCATCGTCAGGATACGAAGAGTCATTTGCCAGATATGATTCTCAGCGATGTGGTTTTCCAAATAGTTATTAAAATGTTCATACATGGCTCCGCCTTTCTCTCGAATGGCATCCAGCAACGTTTTCTTTTCGGCATCGGTCAACAACTCGTAAAACGAATCGTACGCCATCGAACAAAGTGAAAGCAACGCAGAAGCATTGAAGTCTCCTTTTACGTTCTTGTCTTTGTCCCAATCAATCATCTCGAAAACGCGCTTGATAGCCTCATCTGCATACTTCCGGTCTTTTGTCAACAAGTAAGCCCGAATCAATGCTTCGGTATTCCCTTCTTCGGCATCGATGATGCGGCGGCTCTCACGGGTCAGGTACGAATTGATTTGCATCTGATTCGTAAGGTTCTTTACCTGACTGGTATTAATATCTTTTACCGTTTTCATCGGTGTACGCATTACTTTATCGGCACGCTCCAGATACCAGCCGCGCTCTGCTTTCGATTGGCTTTGGGCGATAAATGCATCCCATTCGTCCTTCTGGACCCATATACGAGGATGAGACTGAGGCACTCGGACAATTATCTCTTTATAAGAAGGGGGACAGAATTTCTTTGGATTATCACCTACTGTAAGCTCCTGTATGCTTTGCCATGCTACTTGTCCGGCTTCGTTTACATAGCCATATTGCCAGTACCACTTACCGGGTGTGAGGTCTTTATCTGGATTATAGAAAGGCCAGCGGGTTTCCACTTCAACCGTGCCTTTTGCAAAAGAAGCATCTTGCGAATAACGCAAACGATACTTTAACTTCGACTTGTCCACTTTCTTAACCTGTGCTTCGAATCCATCCAATACATTGCCCGAAATATTCGCGTCTGCGCGAAGTGGCCATTGGAAGGATACATAACGGTCGTCTACTACCGCTTTATCAAGTGGATAAGGAGTAGCTCGCATTTCGTGCATCAACGTTGTTTCGGTCAGCTTGATGTTCGCTTGGGCAGATGCGCCCAATGCTAACACACTCCATAGTAATGCTAAGTAAAAGGTTTTCTTCATGGGTAGAATTTAGGTCATTAACTGTTTTTTGTTTGATGCAAAGTTAAACAATTAACCATCAACAGGCTTGCACAAATGTGTTTCTTTCGTTCAAAATCCTGCAAACGGTGTTTGATTTTGTCTAATTGACTTTTAAATTTGTTCAAAATGGCTGTTTTTCAGTCTTTCGGCAAATATTTTGCTTTGAACCGTGTGGTAGAAGAAGGATGCAGGCGCATCCATTCGTCCAACAACATCCGATGTTGTCTGACAACATCTTTGTATTTCTTCTCCACTGCCAAGTTACGCATCTCGCCCCGGTCGATCCTCATGTCATAGAGTTGCTCACGGTTCTTGCCGGTATCGTAAAGTATATATTTATAATAAGGTGTACGTACCATCCATCCCAATGTGCCCGCAGTTTCACCAAAAAAAGTTTCGGTCACTACATAAGGGCGATGAGACTTTGTCGTATCTCCCTCTTCCGCTACTTCACGGAAGCTGATTCCTTGCCGTCCCGCAGGCATTTCCACTTCCGCCCAATCGCACACACTCGGCATCAAGTCCTCACCATTGTTGATAAACTGGGGCAATACCTTTCCCGCATTCTTCCCGCCGGGCAGGCAGACGATGAAAGGCACATTCACCACCTCTTCATATAGAGCGGTTTTCTGGTTCCATTGATGCGCGCCGCATCCGTCTCCATGATCGCTGGTAAAAATAATTACAGTATTCTTCCACAAATTTTGCTTGTCCACCTCATCTAGAAGCTTCCCGATTTCTTTGTCCACCGCTTCTATCAGACGATAATACGCGTTGCGGTAGCGGCGCCAGTCATCAGGCGTGAATGTCACGGTCGGATACAACCGATGATTCTGCCTGCGTTCAAAAGCCAACGCATCGGCATCATACGGATTAATCGCAAAATTGGCAGGCAAGCCGGGACAATCTTCCAGTTCCGGTTCTTCGAACGAAGCATAAGGCGGATTCTGGTGGCGAGCGTATTCGCAGATGTTATGCGGATTGTCAAAAGAAGCCACCAAGAAGAAAGGTTGCTCAGGTTTGCGCCGTAAGAATGCTACACAAGCCTCAGCAAGCCCAAAATCGTTATGCCCGTGCAAGTTCTCGAACCCGAAGGCTTCCTTTGCCGGCAAGGAATTGGTATGCGCGTGCCATTTCCCGGCATAAGCACATTCGTATCCGCTTTCTTCCAACAACGTCCCCAAAGTCCGGGTGCGGATAGAATCGGGCATCGGCGTCCCGTTCTCTGTCAGCCCCACTTGACTAGGCGTATATCCCGTAAACATGGACGAACGCGACGGACCGCTTAGTGGAAAACTGCAATATGCATTAGAGAAACGCACGCCTCTTTCGGCAAGCCGATCCATATTGGGTGTATACACTTCTTCGTTTCCGACACAACTCATAGCCGTAGCAGTCTGCTGGTCAGTCATGATGTAAAGGATGTTGGGACGCTCTTGCGCCATCAATGCGGCAGGGGCAAACAGGGAATAGATAATAAATGGTTTCATAGTGATTTCGTTTTAGGCAAAAGTAGCCGTTCTCTCTCAAAAACGGCTTCAATAACCTGCAATGTTTTTTCAAATTCGTGCATCGGCTTTTATTTTTGTGCAAAATACTTTCAAATCTGTGCAACTCCGCTGAGAATAATAAAAACACAGCACACATACCGACACAAGAACAAAGTTTTATAGTCAATCAGAAATAAAAAAAACAAAGAATCACTTACCTAAGGGAACGGAGTGAAGCATCTCGGATACGTCCGCGTGGATATACACGAAACCCTTCACTTCGCTCAGGATAACAACACATCTGGAATTTTTATCCTATGCCTATAAATAGTTATTTATCCCATCATCTGAATCAAACGAAGATAAAAGGCTATGATGCAAATCAGGTCGATAATCAATGCCACGACCGACCACTTGATAAACAATTTCTTTTTCTTTACCACACCATATACGATGCCGATTATCGCCGAAACCAATATGCCGGCAGCCACACCGAAGAGGCCTTGCACGGCAAGCCCTACAAGTATCAGCAATCCCATCGTAATCAGAATATTGTTTTTCATAAGCGTACTTTTTAAGAAGTTGAGGAGCCAGATGCATTATCCTTAAAATCACATACTTGCCTTGATGGCCTTTATCACCGCAGAAGTAAAGCCGTCGTGTTCCAGTGAATTGACTCCCTTGATGGTGATGCCACCCGGTGTAGTCACTTTCTCTATTTCCAGTGCCGGATGCGTGTCTTCGTTTTCCAGCAACAGACGTGCTGCTCCTTCCATGGTTTGCGCCACCATCTTCATGGCTTCCTTCGGACGGATACCCAGTTCCACTCCTGCCTGCATGGCTGCCTGTACATACTTCAGGACGTAGGCGATGCCGCATGAAGTAAGCGAGGTAGCTGCCGCAAACTGTTTTTCTTCTATCAGCATCGCAAGCCCCATTTCGTTGAACAGGTCAAGCATCGTCAAGGTCTGTTGCTCCGAAGCGTTCCGGCAAGCTATCAGCGTCATGCTTGCACGCAAAGAGATGGCAGTATTCGGAATCACCCGAAACATCGGCATTTCCGGGTCAACAAAATGGGCAAGGTCTTCAAAAGTCAGCCCTGCCGCGACCGATACCAGTATCTGAGGATGACGTAAGTGCAACGGCTTTAATACTTCCTCTACTTTCCACGGTTTTACCGCTACGATAACGATATCCGCATCTGCCGTATCCCGATTGTCGGTACTAACCTGAATGGCGGGGTATTCCGCTTTCAGCTTTTCCAGTTTAGGCGTACCGGGATTGGTTACTGTAATGTCTTGAACCTTTATATAATGTCCTTGTGCCAGCCCGCGGGCTATTGCGCCGCCCATATTGCCGGCTCCGATAATCGATACTTTCATCTTGTTACATTTTTATAGGTTTCCCGTTTTACAACGGTTTCGAAAGTTCTTCCAGTGTTTTTCCTTCGTATTCGCAAATCACCTGCTTGAACGAGTCGGGCAATTCCACCGGTTCCTTGGTCGCTACGTCATAGCCCACCATCACCGTGCGGCACTGGCACTTCAATACACCACTTGCCCTGTTGATGGCACGCTGCAACAACGTAAAGCTTTTATGTCCCAAATGGATAACCGCAGTCTCGATGTACAACTCATCTGAGAAGAATACCGGAGCCAGAAAGTCGGCGTTGATGTTAGCCACCACGATACCCAGGTCGTTCCAATGCTTGTCGCCGAAAACATCACGCATATACGATGTCTTTGCCAGGTCGTAGATGGAAAAATACGATGAATTATTCATGTGACCATACTGGTCTACATCGCTGAAGCGGATTTGCACCGGCATCACATGTCTGTATGTTAGTTCTGTTGCCATATTGTTTAAACTTTGATTCACCTCAAATATATATCTTTTTTTTCTTAAAATGCAACAAGGGGAGCATTTATTTCTTATTTTTGCGCACAATGCAACTAAATCATCTAAAAAGCACAACAATGGAAAAGAAATTCAGCAAAGAAACACTCTGCGTACAGGCAGGGTGGACTCCCAAGAACGGCGAGCCGCGCGTGCTTCCTATCTACCAGAGCACTACCTTCAAATACGATGACAGCGACCAGATGGCACGTCTGTTCGACCTGAAAGATACAGGCTATTTCTATACCCGCCTGCAAAATCCGACCAACGATGCCGTAGCTGCCAAGATTGCCGCACTCGAAGGGGGTGTGGGAGCTATCCTGACTTCATCGGGTCAGGCAGCCAACTTTTATGCCGTATTCAACATTTGCGAAGCAGGTGACCATATCGTCTGCTCGTCTACCATCTACGGAGGCACGTTTAATCTTTTCGGTGTCACACTGAAAAAATTGGGCATCGAGTGTACCTTCATTGATGCCGATGCGCCCGAAGAAGAAATCGACAAGGCATTTCAGCCTAATACCAAATGTATGTTCGGCGAAACCATCTCCAATCCCAGTATCAACGTGCTCGATATCGAAAAGTTCGCACGTATCGCCCACAAGCACGGGGTGCCTCTGATTGTAGACAACACGTTCGCTACGCCTATCAACTGCCGTCCCTTCGAATGGGGAGCCGATATCGTCACTCATTCTACTACCAAATACATGGACGGACATGCCACCAGTGTAGGAGGCGCAGTGGTAGACAGTGGAAACTTCGACTGGATGGCACATGCAGATAAGTTCCCCGGACTGACCCGGCCCGACGAGTCTTATCACGGACTGACCTATGCCAAGGCTTTCGGCAAGATGGCGTACATTACCAAAATCACGGCACAACTGATGCGCGACCTGGGCTCCATTCCTTCTCCGTTCAACTCGTTCTTATTGAATTTAGGTCTGGAAACCTTACACTTGCGTGTGCCCCGTCATTGCGAAAATGCACTCAAGGTAGCCGAATGGCTGGAGAAGAACCCCAAAGTGAAATGGGTGAACTATTGCGGCTTGAAGAACAACAAATATTACGAGCTGGCACAAAAGTATCTGTCCAACGGCGCTTGTGGTGTCATTGCCTTCGGACTGAAAGGCACGCGCGAAGATGCCGTGAAGTTCATGGACAGCCTGAAGCTGGCGTGCATCGTGACTCATGTAGCCGACGCCCGCACCTGTGTATTGCATCCGGCAAGCCATACACACCGCCAATTGAGTGATGAACAACTCATCGAAGCCGGCGTGGCTCCCGACTTAATCCGCCTTTCGGTAGGCATCGAGAATGTAAACGACATCATCGCCGACCTGGAACAGGCATTGCAGCAAATCTAATTAAATGAAGAATGAAGAATGAAGAATCTGTTGGCGTTTTCTTTCAACACAGATTACACAGATTAACAAATTTATTTCTCTGTGTCTCTGTGTTCAATTATCATTTGAAACGCAAATTCTTCATTCTTAATTCTTCGTTCTTCATTTATTTCATTCTTAATTTATTTCATTCTTCATTTATTTAATTAATAAACCATGTCCCCTACCGATTGGTACACCCGACGCATAGACGAAACTTCCCGACTGCTTTCGCACACCAAATCCCGTATCAACCGCATCAGCTTGCTCCGTGTCCTGCTCTTTTTGGCAGGCATAGCCGGCATCATCATATTTTTCCACTCCGGCACATGGGTCATCGTGCTCACCGTGTGCTGCACGTTCCTGCCTTTCTTCATACTGGTAAAGATACACAACCGGCTCTATTTCCAAAAGGAAGAAATCGAAACCCGGTTGCGGTTGAATCAGCATGAATTAAATGGGTTGGAAGGCGACTATTCGGCTTTCGACGAAGGACGGGAGTTCATCCAGCCCGAACACCCGTACTCGTACGACCTCGACCTCTTCGGACGCAAATCATTGTTCCAAGCCATCGACCGTACCTGTACCCCCATCGGAAAGCAAACCCTTGCCGCCTGGATGCAACATCACCTGACAGAGAAAGCTGCCATCGAAACCCGCCAGGAAAGCATTCAAGACATGAGCGGGCGCACTGCGTTCCGCGAAACATTCCGTGTGACCGGAACGGTAAACCGTGGAGCCGACTCCGATGAAGAAGAGATACAACGCTGGAGCCGGACTCCCGCCACCCTGCAACACCTGTGGTGGGTAAAGGTCAGCCTATGGGCAGTACCGGGCATCAACATCCTCCTCCTGGCGCTCGGACTTTTGCACCTCATCTCTTTCAGTTGGTTCGGAATGGCATTTACGGTCTTTGTCATCCTCAGCTTCAGCTTTATCAAGCGAGGCACACTGATACAGGAAGCCTACGGAAAGAAGCTGAAAACGCTGAACGGATATGCCAAACTGATAGCCCTTGCCAAAGGAGAGACGTGGCAAGCGCCTGCCCTGCGCCGACTGACCGACCAACTGGACATCGACGGACATTCGCCCGCCGAAGCCCTGATGCAACTCTCGAAGGAACTGGACCGCCTCGACCTGCGCAACAACCAGTTGCTCTACGTCATCCTGGAGGGAAGCATATTCTTCCAACTCCGGCAAATCGTGCGCATCGAACGCTGGAAAGAGCGCTACGGACAATACCTGACGGGCTGGCTGGAGGCGGTCGGCGAGCTGGATGCACTCTGCTCGCTGGGCACTTTCGCCTATAACCATCCGTCATACACCTATCCTACGATTGCCGCTCAACCGTTCTGCTTCACCGCCCGAAGCATGGGTCATCCGCTAATGCCAGAGGCACAATGCGTGAAAAATGACGCCACCATCCCCTCACGTCCCTTTTTCCTCATCATCACCGGAGCCAACATGGCGGGCAAAAGCACCTATCTGCGCACCATCGGAGTCAATTACCTGCTGGCATGCCTGGGTTGTCCCGTATGTTGCGAAAGCCTCACCCTTTACCCGGCGCAACTCATCACGAGCCTCCGCACCACCGACTCGCTCTCGGATAACGAATCTTATTTCTTTGCCGAGCTGAAACGGTTGAAGCGCATCATTGACCTGCTGAACGAAGGGAAAGAGCTGTTTATCATCCTCGACGAGATATTGAAGGGAACCAACTCAGCCGACAAGCAAAAAGGGTCGCTCGACCTCATCCGCCAGTTCATGCGGCTAAAGGCGGACGGCATCATCGCCACCCACGACCTGCTGTTAGGCACACTTGCCGACCAGTTCCCCGAATACATCCGCAATTATTGCTTCGAAGCGGACATCACGAACGACGAACTGACTTTCTCTTACCGCTTGCGCGAAGGCGTCGCCCAAAACATGAACGCCTGTTTCCTGATGAAAAAGATGGGGATAACCGTCAGCTGACCGCCTCTTAAACAAACGCCACTCCTACCCAAGCCATAGCTTTGGACAGGAGTGGTCATCCGTATATTCATTATTATTTCTCACTTGTTTTTACCACAATCAACGGACGTATGTTTTTGTCTTCGCCTTCGTTTAATACATATTTATACTGATATGGAGCAAAATTCGGATACTCGGGATAAACCGGATATTCATAAGAGTCGATGAAAGTATTCATGGCTTCGAGGGCATCTTCCCAATTGACAGTTGCATTGTCTATTTTAGTAACGCCTTGGTCAGAAGTGTCACCTCTTCCTGTTCCATCATAAGTTCCCCAGAAGTTAGCACTCATCTCTGTCTCCGCTCCTCCACCGATACTACTACTCCCCAAGATTCCACCAACATAGGATGTGCCACTGATAGAAGAGTTTGAATAACATGCGTAAATAGAACCATAATGGCTATTTCCCATAATCCCTGCGACAGAACTTGTACCATTGACTTCTCCGTATGAATAGGAAGATATGGCGTTTGAATACCAATTAGCACCTATAATTCCTCCGACGCAATCTGTACCTGTCACAGTTCCATAGAACGAACATCCGGAGATTGTTCCCGAACGGAGTCCATAGCCAGGGATAAATCCTCCTCCATTGGCTCCAGCTATGCCACCAATCCTGTTTGTTCCAGTCACTTCTCCATAAAATGAGCAGTTGACAATGAAGCCTCTCTCGTTGTGTCCGCTGATTCCGCCTGTATTCTCGGTTGTACTTTTGACAAAAGCGTCTTTCATTATGACATTTCTTATGGCAGCATAAGGATATGTAGATTTGAAGAAACCGTTTCCTCCATTAATCCTTAATCCGCTTATCGTATGTCCGTTTCCTTCAAATGTTCCTGTATATTGATCAATCGGAGTCCAGTTGCTTTCTCCTTCAGCGACAGTCGGCAATGTGATGTCGGCGGCAAGCGTGCAGTTCAAATCCTTTCTTGATTGGGCAGCTTCGTTCCATTCCAACAAGCCTTCAGCTGTATAGACCGTATATGTGTTTCCGCTTATCTGTACGTCTGGGAGGTTTAGTTTCAATATATAGGTGATGGATGTGCCCTTATTATCCGAAGCAATAACAATAAGTGAGGCTTCTTTGTCCGTACCCGCTTTTACGGTGATGCTACCTTCAGTACAGGTGACTTCCCATCCCTCACCGTCAATCAAGGCGATAACTACGGGATTCTTTACGTTTCCGCTTACGGTATATGCAATGTCGAGCGTGCCGGGCACTTCAGTTGTTTGGTTAAGGTCGGCAATGTCGGGGAACGAGAGCGCGATGCCCTGGTATGCCGGCACATAGATTTCGCTCTTGTCAGCAAGGGTAAAGATGTAATACCTTCCGTCATCGGAGAGTTCAGGAGCTTTGGCAAAGAACGAATCGCCGTCTTTTCCGTCTGCACCATCTTGTCCGTCATTGCCGTCTGCGCCGTCCTTACCACTGACGCGATACCAGTTCTCGCCGTCATCAATACTCAGATACCAAGCATCGTCAATTGCTTCCCCTTCGTCAGTAATGATGTTTTCACCGCCTGTAAAGCTGCTTCCTAACTTGATTTTCGGGGCTGTAGCAGAGGTTCCGTCAGCGCCATCAGTGCCATCCTCTCCGTCTGCACCATCTTGTCCGTCTTGTCCATCGCTACCGTCTGCACCGTCCTTACCGCTGATACGATACCAGGAAGTGCCGTTATCTATGCTTAGATACCAAGCATCGGCAATTACCGCTCCGCCATCGGTGACAATGTTTTCATTGCCTGAAAGGTCGCTTCCCTGTTTGATTTGCGGGGTTGGAGCAGAAGTGCCATCAGTGCCATCCTCTCCGTCTTGTCCGTCGCTACCGTCTGCACCGTCCTTACCGCTGACGCGATACCAGTTTTTACCATTATCAACACTCAGATACCAAGCATCGGTGAATATTTCTCCGCCATCGGTGACAATGTTTTCATTGCCTGTGAAGTCGCTTCCCTGTTTGATTTGCGGAGTTGGAGCAGAGGTGCCATCGGTGCCATCAGTGCCGTCCTCTCCGTCTGCACCGGGTTCGCCTTTATCACCTTTCTCACCATTGGCGCGAATGGGATTGCCTTGCGGGTCGAGCATCAGTTCGCCGTTCAGTGTCCAATACCAGTTACCGTCGCTTTCCTGGGTGATGCCTATCTGCGGAGTGTCGCCCTTGTCACCTTTCTCACCATTGTAGATGGTAATGGATGGTGATTTGGCAAACTCGATGGTATAACCCACAGTTTCTCCCGAAAGGACAACTGGCGTCACGGAGGTGATGTAGTCTTGTGTATTGAGCAACTGTTGTATAGCAGCGATGTTGTTGTTCATCTGATTTTGCCATGCTTCGAGAGCTTCGATACGCCCCGTGTTATCGTTCACCTGCTGCCAGAGAGCCGTGTCGTCATAGTCATCGCACGCGGGCAAAAGCAAGCTTGCACATAAGGCAAGGACAGTGAGATGATTAAGAATTTTCATAATAACTTGATTGGTTTTGTCCTTGCAGATTCCCGGAGACGGACGGGTAATAAAATCAGTGTGTATAGCGGGCATATAAAGAAAAAGCGCGGGAATCTGTACTGTCACCCGTCCCGCTCTTTAAGGCTCTCGCATTGCCCCATCGTGACAGAACGAGCAACGCAGAAGCCCACGCCGATACGTATATAACAAACCTTGTGCGCCTTCCGAAGAAGGCACACGAAGGGCTATAAGCATATCCCGCAGACATCTACCGTTGCCTTGTCCTTTGGTCACGATTAAAACTTGCGAGATTCTAAAGAGCCAAAGACAAGACGTCAAGTAAACGTCTTTTTCCGTATATGTCATTCCTATCCGACCGTATCCCGTTGAACGTAAACAATCGGCATAGGAACAGGGGCAAAGGTACAAAATATTTTTAATTCTCGCCCTTTACCATTTCTTTATTTTAAAATCTTATACAGCGAACTTACATACCAAAAACCGATGCATTATCCAAACTGATTATAAGGATAATTCCACCAAATCCTATCTATCGGGGAAACAAAAAACAGTTTCACCCTGTTTCTTATAACTGAAACAACTGTTTCATATAGGTGAAACAAGTGTTTTACATAGGTGAAACAAGTGTTTCAGCTATATGAAACAGCCTGAAACTATTAGTTAACGGTTTGGATTGACTGAATATCTTTTATAAATAAGATAGGTTACTCTCTCAACCTTTCTTCCATTCGTATTCATATTGGCAGAAATCGTATTCCGGTTCATCCTCCAGCCCGTGTTTACGGAATATCTTGCGCACATATTCCTGTGCTTCGGGCGTGAAAGGCTTTTCGTGCCGCTTCAGCCGATAAAACTGATTCCTGCCGAAACCGTAAAGCAAATCGGTTTTTACCGCCACTGCCTTCTCGTGCACCAGCTTGTCGAACATCTTGCTCCAGCCATACGCATACTTCACCGGCGTATCGTCCAGAAACTCGGTACACTTCTTTCCTGTCTGTTTCCACTGGGGATTAAGCACTTTGACATAAAGAGGTTTGTCTTCCGGAATAAATTTAGTGACCTGATAGCGCAAGCATTTGTCCGCACGCTTGCAACTCCCGTTCAGGCAATGCCCGAAGCGATTCGGCACGATGCTGTAATCCAATTCTTTTATCATGATGTGTTTTTGAGGTTAATGAATGGCTAAAATTACATCACCTTTCCGGGTTATGCAAGTTTTTTACCAAGAAAAAAGACAACAACACTTCGGGCGGCTGCATGGCTTCACGCAGCCGCCCGAAACGGATTTGCCTGTTTGCCGGCAGGCTATACGGAAAAGGCTTGTCAGACCCCTTCTTTCTTTACCATGCGGTAGAGCTTGTCGCTGGGACGGATGCGTCCGGGAACCTTGAACGACACATGCACACCTTTAGGCACCACATCGACGGGCTTCAGGTCGACACGCGCTTCCTCAAGGGTGACGAACATCGCCCCTGTGGTAGGACCGGTAATCAGCAATTTATCACCTACCTTGATTTCGGAGGCTTCTATCAGGAACTCTGCCACGCCGATGTTGGAGAAATACTTGATGCCCCGTCCGGCATATACCTTGCGCTCGGTAGCTCCCGAACCGTAGTTGCGGCTCCATTCGCCCAAGCGTTGTCCCAGGTAATACCCGTTCCAGAAACCACGGTTGAATACCGTCTTCAGGCGTTCGTCCCAAGCGTCTTTCTTCTCTTCGGTGAACGTGCCGTCCAGATACGACTGGATGGCTTCCTTATAACATTCCACCACCGTCTTCACATATTCAGGTCCGCGGGCACGTCCTTCTATCTTGAACACCCGCACGCCTGCCTCAATCATCTCGTCCATGAAACGGATGGTTTTCAAGTCTTTGGGCGACATGATATACTGGTTGTCCACTTCCAGTTCGATGTCGCTCTCCTTGTCTTTTACGATATAAGCACGGCGGCACACCTGCATACAGGCACCCCGGTTGGCAGAAGCGTTCAGTTCATTCAGGCTGAGGTAGCACTTGCCGGATACTGCCATGCACAACGCGCCGTGACAGAACATCTCGATGCGGACGGGTTGCCCCATCGGTCCGGTAATATGCTGCTCGTGAATGGCATCGTATATCTTGCGCACCTGTTTCAGGTTCAGCTCGCGTGCCAGCACCACTACATCGGCAAACTGGGCATAAAAACGAAGGGCTTCCACATTGCTGATGTTCAACTGGGTAGAGAGATGCACCTCCTGACCTATCCGGTTGCAGTATGCCATCACCGCTACATCGGCGGCAATCACCGCACTGATGCCTGCCTCTTTTGCCGCGTCGATAATCTGGCGCATCAGCTCCAGGTCCTCGTCATAAATAATGGTGTTCACCGTAAGGTAACTCTTCACTCCGTGCTCATCGCATGTGCGGGCTATCTCGCGCAGGTCATCGATGGTGAACGTACTTGCCGAACGCGCGCGCATGTTCAGGCTTTCGATGCCGAAATAAATAGAATCCGCTCCGGCATGAAGGGCAGCGGCCAGCGACTCGCGCGAGCCTACAGGCGCCATAATCTCAAAGTCTTTTATCGAATGATTCATTTTTCTGCTATTTTGCATTCCGATGGCAAAGATATGCATTTTTCAGTAATGCTGCTGTATTTTTTATGCATAATCATAGGGAAAGAACCTCTTTTTGATTACATATATACACATTTTCGAAATAAATTATATCTTTTTTCTAAAAAACTTCATTATTTTTGCACAAGTTTTCAAACAAAACTATTCAATAAATAACAAGCCGTATAAACTTGCCTTCCTTGAATGAAGGTTACAAATAAATTTTAAACACAAAACACAACAAGTATTTATGAGGAGGTTTCTATCCCTGCTATGCATGCTTTTATTTTGCATAGGCACGTATGCACAACGCATCACAGTATCAGGAAAGGTTACTGCCGGAGGCGAAGGCCTGCCAGGCGTAACAGTCACAGTAAAAGGAAGTACCAGTGGTACAATCACGTCTATGGACGGTGATTATTCTCTCCAAACCAATCCGCACAGCACATTGGTCTTTTCATTCATTGGTTACGAATCACAAGAAATCCCAGTAAGGGGTCAAAAAATCATCAATGTGGAAATGCAGGAATCCAGCGTTGCCATTGATGAAGTAATCATCACCGTGCCCTATGGTACAGCCAAGAAATCCACCTTCACCGGTTCGGCAAGTGTCATCGACAATAAAGTCATTGCCGCATCACAGGTATCCAGCGTATCAAAAGCATTACAAGGAACAGTAGCCGGCTTGCAATCATTCTCTACCAGCGGACAACCGGGCGAGGATGCCAGCATTTATATCCGTGGCGTAGGCTCTGCCAATGCCACCACCACCCCGCTGTATGTAGTGGACGGTGTACCTTATGACGGCGCATTGTCATCCATCTCTTCGCAAGACATCGCTTCGGTCACCGTATTGAAAGATGCCGCAGCCGCCTCGCTGTATGGTTCGCGTGCAGCCAACGGCGTTATTATGATTACCACCAAACAAGGTCAAAACGGCTCAGCTCCTACTATCCAATTGTCAGCCAAATATGGTTTTTCCAGCCGTGCCGTACGCGACTATGACCAGTTGAGCACCAACGATTATTTCTTGTTGCAATGGGAAGCCCTCCGCAACAGTTATATGGACAACGGACAAAGTGCCGAATCGGCAGCCCAGACTGCCTCTTCCATCCTTGCCACTACAGCCACTGGCGGACTTGGCATCAATCCTTACGGCACCCAATATCCCCAACCGGTAGACACCAATGGCCAACTCGTGGCAGGAGCTACCCCACTATGGGATGACAGTTGGGAAGACGCCTTGAGCCAGAATGCCCACTACACCGATATCAGTGCCAGCATCTCGGGCGGCAGCGAACGCACCAAATATTATTTTTCATTAGGCTACCTGAATGACCAGGGTGCTTACATCTGTTCCGGATTCAAACGTTACAACTTGCGCACCAACATCACGAGCGACTTGCGCAAATGGTTGCAGGTAGGACTGAATGTGTCTGCTACCCACTCTGTTCAGGACTATCCGAAACAAGATGATACAGCCATCGGAAACGTTGTTTTGGCTGCACGTAGCATTCCTTCGTTCTACCCCGTATACGAACGCGACCTGAGCACAGGCGAATATATTCTGGACGAGAATGGCAACCGCATATACGACTACGGCACCTACCGCAAAGGCTCATACAACGGGTACAACTTTGCACAGTCCATGCTGTATGACAAAAAAGAATACAAACGCGATGCCGCCTCCATACGCGGTTACCTGCAAATCACACCGATTGAAGGACTGAGCTACAAGATGTCGCTCAATATCGACTACAACAGCCGGTTTGCGCATTTCTACGACAACCCCACTTACGGCAAGGAACCACTGACCGGTTCTGTAGAAAAAGAGAACGTACGTACCACCGGCCTTACCTATAATAATGTCATCAATTGGAACCATACATTCAACGAAGACCACGATGTACGCCTCATGGTAGGTCAGGAATATTATGAATACAATACATCCAACTTTGGCGGTTCCCGTACAGGTGTCATCACCGATGGCTATTATGAACCGGATGTGGCTTCTACGCTAAGTTCCTTCTATGGCAACAGCGACCAATACAAATTGTTGAGTTTCTTCGGCAGTGCGGAATATTCGTACAAAAGCAAATATTTCGTATCGGCATCCGTACGTACCGACGGTTCATCCCGCTTTCATCCCGATCACCGTTGGGGAACCTTCTGGTCTTTCGGCGGTTCATGGAAAATCTCACGTGAAAAATTCCTGGAAGAAGCAAACAATACTTGGCTGACCAACCTGACTCTCCGCGCCAGCTACGGTGCTCAAGGTAACGACAATGTCGGTTACTATGCTTACAAGGCACTCTATGACATAGGAAGTTCGTTTGGCGAATCCACACTGCACGCTTCTCGTCTGGAGACACCGGAACTGAGCTGGGAAACCAACTTGAACCTGAACGTCGGACTCGACTTTGGCTTCTGGAACAACCGCCTCAACGGAACCATCGAATTCTTCCAACGTGCATCCAAGGACTTGCTGTTTGCACGCGACCTGGTTCCCTCAGGAGGATTTTCCAGCATCGATGCCAATATCGGTAAACTGAAGAACTATGGTTGGGAATTTACCCTCAATGGCACACCGGTCTTGACCAAAGACTGGACTTGGAAACTGAGCGTCAATGCCACGACTTACAAAAACGAAATCGTGGAATTGCCTACCGATGTCATGTGGCAAAGCACCAAGAAATGGGTAAAAGGCGGTTCATTGTACGATTTCTGGCTATATGAATGGGCAGGCGTAAATCCGGAAAACGGTAACCCGCAATGGTATTATACCGATACCGACGGAAGCCGGAAAATCACTGAAGACTATTCAAGCCTGACCTCGGACGACAAAGTGAATGTAGGCAGTTCGTTGCCGAAAGTAAGCGGTGGATTCCAGTCAGACCTGACATGGAAAGACCTGTCGCTCTCCATGCTCTTCTCTTACACCATCGGCGGCAAATTGTATAACAACGACTACAACAGTTTGATTGACGTATCGGGAGGAAATGGTTCCAGCTTGAGCAAAGACATGCTTAACCGCTGGACACCTGAGAACCGATACACCGACATTCCGCGCCTGTCGTACAACCAGACCAGCTATTTTACCAGCAGTTCAAGCCGCTGGTTGGTGAACCGTTCGTTCCTGCGTCTGAAAACCATCACGTTATCTTACAACCTACCGAAAAAATGGTTGCACTACGCCACCATCAAACAAGCAAGTATCTTCCTGCAAGGCGAGAATCTGCTGACTTTCTGCCACCAACAGGGACTTGACCCGGAACAACCTATCAACGGTATGGTGTCATATCGTTATCCGGCTATGAAGACATTCTCTTTCGGCATCAATGTAACACTTTAAAAAACAACTTGAATTATGAGACTGAATTTTAAAACAATATGCTTTGGGATAGCAGCTGCCTGCACAGTCACAGCCTGCGACCTGGACACGGCTCCCACAACCTCTTTGGATGCTGATGCCGTTTACAAAAACACCGAGAATGCCGACCGTGTCATACGCGGTGTATGGAACTATATCTTCAACAGCGGTTCCACGTATGCCTCTATTGGCTACGGTGCCGTTATGATAAACGATGACCTTGCCGGATCGGACGCCGTGCGCACTACCAGCTACGGATATTCTGCCAGCTACAACCTGACCAACGGATACGGACGCGGACAAATCAATGATGTGATGTGGGATATAGTCTACGACCCAATCAACAACTGCAACGCCGTGCTGGCAAACATTGACAACATCGAAGGCGACCAGACAGAAATAGACCGTATCAAAGGACAAGCCTATGCCACACGCGGTTTCCTTTACATGCTGTTGGCAAGCCATTATTCCTTTTCCATCGACAAAGACCCCAATGCCGTATGTGCGCCCATCTACACCGAGCCTACCAGCTACGACATGGCCATCACCGGTAAGCCTGCATCCAGCGTATCGGAAGTTTATGCACAAGCACTTTCAGACCTGAAAAACGGATACGACCTGATACCGACCGACTATAACCGCGGAGGTAATTCGACCGACCAATATAAAATAGACCATACGGTAGTAACCGGACTTTTAGCGCGTACCAGCCTGTACGCCCGCGAATGGCAAGACGCTTACAACTATGCTGAAGAAGCCATGAACCTGAAGAGCCGTTATCTGATGAGCGAAACGGAATACAAAAGCGGATTCAACAACGCCTTGAACCAAGAATGGATGTGGGGCTATTCATGCACAGTCGATGACAACCTGCCTGCCTACAACTTCTATTTTAAGGACACCACTACTCCGGGCAGCTACTATTCCTGCCTGAACGTAGACCCTTATTTCAAGGAATTGTTCGAGGACAATGACTACCGCAAGGAGATGCTTTACTGGGGTCCCAATGCCGGATACGGTGAATGGACCATGCTGAATTCGAAATTCAAGTTTGCCGATATCGACAATATGCTTGCCGACATCGTGATGATGCGTGTATCCGAGATGTACCTCATCAAAGCAGAAGCAGCCGCATATCTGGGAAAAACCAGTGAAGCACAAAGCTTGCTGAAGGAACTGCGCGACGCACGTATGAAACCGGGCTATACTGCCGCCGAAGTTTCTGCTACCGGTGACGACCTGTTGAATGAAATCTGGCTGGAACGCCGCAAGGAACTATGGGGAGAAGGATTTGCCTTAACCGACATCATCCGCAACCAGCAATCGGTAGAACGAAAAACTTGGAGACATGTCGTAGAATGTACTTACGATGAAGAAAATGGAACCGTAACCAATAAAACTCCCATCGTAACCGAGACCGGCGATGTTATCTTTGCCGATGACAAAGACGAAGCTTACCAAAGCAAATACTGCGTCATCCTGCAGGGACACTCTACCGTCAAACTACCCGATGGAACAGATTTCGTTCCGAACAGCAAATACTACTTGTTCCGCATACCTGAACAGGAAGAATTGCAAAACCAGAACTTATACAACGACCATCCGAAGTTGGACATTTATAGATAAACAGAGAAAGGGAATCAATGTTCCCAATGCCGTTCAATCCAATAAAAGAGATGCTTCATATCGGGGCATCTCTTTTATTTTACTACTTTTGCAAACAAAAATCACCTCAACGAAACTTTTGCCCATGAAGATACGAACAATCGACTTAGGAGAAAGACCCCTCATACTGGCACCGATGGAAGACGTGACCGACCCGGCTTTCCGCCTGCTCTGCAAGGAGTTTGGAGCCGACATGGTATATACCGAATTCGTTTCGAGCGACGCATTGATACGCTCGGTAGACAAAACGATGATGAAACTGAACATCAGTGCCGCCGAACGTCCGGTAGCCATACAGATATATGGCAAGGATACCGCCACGATGGTGGAAGCCGCGCGCATCGTAGAGCAAGCGCACCCCGACACCCTCGACTTGAATTTCGGTTGCCCCGTGAAGCGTGTGGCAGGCAAGGGAGCAGGTGCCGGACTGTTGCAGAATATCCCCAAGATGCTGGAAATCACCCGTGCCGTAGTGGATGCCGTACAGATTCCGGTAACGGTAAAGACCCGGCTGGGCTGGGACGAAAACCATAAAGTCATCGTGGAGCTTGCCGAGCAACTGCAAGATTGCGGCATTGAGGCTTTAACCATTCACGGGCGCACCCGGGCACAGATGTACACCGGCGAGGCGGACTGGACGCTGATAGGCGAAGTGAAAAACAATCCCCGCATGCGCATCCCTATCATCGGGAACGGTGACATCACCACGCCTCAACGCGCCAAAGAATGTTTCGACCGCTACGGAGTGGACGGCATCATGATTGGCCGTGCCAGCTTCGGTCGTCCATGGATATTCAAGGAAATCAAACATTACCTGCAAACCGGCGAGGAACTGCCTCCGCTTTCTCCCCGCTGGAAGCTGGATGTGTTGCGCCGCGAAGTGCAAGACAGTGTCAACTTGCTTGACGAACGAAGGGGCATCCTACACGTACGCCGTCACTTGGCAGCCTCTCCGCTGTTTAAAGGCATTCCCAATTTCCGCGACACCCGTATAGCCATGCTCCGTGCCGAAACGCTGGAGGAACTGTTTGCAATATTAGACCAGATAGGTGATAAGATAACAAGGTTACAATGTGACAATGTGGCAATGTGACAATGCGGCAATGTGACAATGTGACAATGCGGCAATGTGACAAGTTAATAGATAGGTAACATTAAAAAACCTTGTCAACTTTCTATTAACTTGTCAACTTGTTACCTCGTCAACTTGTTACCTTGTTACCTCGTTACCTCTCTATTAACTTGTCAACTCGTCACCTTGTCAACTAATAAATAAAAAAACAATGACCAAACAAACATTACACTTTATCGGGCAATGGATTTTTGCCGCTTTTCTTCTCTTTTCGCTCGCCGCTTGCGAGCACGAAACGGCTGTAACTATATCCGAACGGATAGACTATGCTGATAACCGATGCTGGTACGAAAACAAACAAGACGCGGAAGGTAAAGACGTTGACTTGTTCTACATCGTTCCTACCTGCGTATGGGACTATACTGACAGCTTGGGACAGACCCGGCATCACATGGACATCTTCAATGCGGAACAACGCGCACTGACAGACCCTTCTATCCTGTTGGCAAAAAGCGTCTTGTCGGACAGTTGCAATTTCTTTTCGCCTTATTACCGCCAGATTTCAATGGACAGTTGGCTGACGCTGGACACGGCATTGATAGAAGAACGCTTCAAACTGGCTTACCAGGATGTGGCCGACGCTTTCCATTATTACCTGGAACACGATAACCAAGGAAAGCCTTTCATCCTTGCCGGACACAGCCAAGGAGCCAAAGCGGTCATCGAATTGCTGAAACGGGAAATCACACCCGATATCTACGAACGGCTGATTGCCGCATACGCCATCGGTTATACCCTTACCCGTGAAGAATTGGATACTTATCCCTACCTGAGCCCGGCACAAGACTCTACAGACACAGGTGTGCTTATCGGATTCAACAGCGTGACCCGTCCCGATGCCGTTTCTCCTCTTTTCCGCGAGAATGTGGTATGTATCAATCCTGTCAACTGGCGTACCGACGCCACACCGGCCGTTTCTTATCAGGGATTCAGCGTGTCGCTCGATACTGCCATTCATACGCTCATCGTAACAGGCGTAGACGAAGACCGCTACTTCATTCCCAGTGTAGCAGCCCTTCTGCCTAAAGGGAACCTGCATGTGCAAGAGTTCAACCTCTACAACGAAGACCTGCGCAAGAACGTATTACAACGTATCCGGGCTTACCGGAAGACACATTGAAAAAAGACCGCTACAAGCCTGAACTTGTAGCGGTCTTCATAAGAAAAATGTGGCGTTTCTTTTATTCCCGGTTATCTTTAATAGTTCTTTTCCATCAACGGATTGTAGTCTGTTTCATCCTGAGGTATCTCAAAAATCCATCCGTCTTCATCCGTTCCTTTATCCAAGAATCCACAGAAAGTAATGTTGAAGTTCGTTCCGTCACGATGGATAGGCTCTTGCAGACGTTTCAAATCGAACCAGCGGAAACCTTCACCCCATAACTCGATACGACGATGCTGCATGATAGCATCTATCAGCGCGTCACCACTCAAGTCACATCCGGTCATATCCGGGTCACGTTGCGCGACAAACGTACTTAAATATTCTTTAGCTGCAGTCTCATTACCCGCACGAGCATAGGCTTCGGCAGCAATAAGATACATTTCCGACAGACGCATAAAAGCATAATCACCTACAGCACTTGCTGTAGAACGTGCCGTAAATTTACGGTTCTGATACACACGCTGGTTATAGCTGCTGCTCGGAACAGATGCCGTACCTGTAGGATCCCACCACTGACGACGGTAATCGTTCGGTCCCATCTTGTCGTAAGTAGCCTGATTGATACACTTAATACCTGTACGGATACTGGAAGAATTGAAGTTCCACGACATATAAGCATAGAACGAATAGAAATAAACGGTCTGATCATCTTGTGTCAACGCTGCATACATCGCTTCATTGGTTTCCGAACTGATGTCTGCAAATCCGTTCATCAACTCATCGGGAGTCATGATAGACAACCCTTCTGCTTCGGCAACCTCAATCGAACGGCGGGCATATTCAGCTGCTTCGGCATAGCGCTGTTGGGTCAATGCCACACGTGCCAGCAAACCTAAAGCTACTTTTTCCGTATAATGATTAATGTCTACAGCTTCATATCCCTGCAACAGTTCGGCTGCTTCGGTAAGGTCTGAATTAATGCCTTCATAAACTTCTTCAACCGGCGTACGCGCTATCTCATTCAGCGTTTCAGAAGTTTCACGGTACGGGACTCCCGGCTGTGTATTGTCTTGCCCGTTAATGTAAGGCTTGGCATAATACTGAACCAGTTGGAAATGTGCCCATGCGCGAATGCACAACGCTTCTCCACGGACGTATTGTGCCTCTTCGGTCTCTTCTTCAGTCAGGTTTTCCAGCAAACTCAAGTTTTCCAGAATCAAATTGGCATTCAGGATAAATTTATAATAGGTTTCCCAAATACCATAATTGTATTGAGAGGAGGCATTGGTATTGTAACTCCAGTTCAAGTAACCCTGATGCCAAGTCTGGGTATCCCACGTCATATCGTCACCCATCGCTTCGCGTGCGATAATAAATCCGGGCTCACCTCCCATACCTTGATTGCTCAAGTCTTGCGACACCATTTTACGATGAATACCGTTCAATGCCGCATAAAGATTATCGACCGATTCATATACCTCACTGGCAGCTACCTGGTCGGTAGGCGTAGTATCCAAATAATCGGCACTGCATCCCGAAAACACAAGACTGGAAACTGCCCATGCAAATGTCGCTATATAATTGATTGCTTTCATAAATTCTTTTCTTTTTAAGTCTTTAACTCCGTTTTTAGAATGATACATTCAACCCCAATGTAATGTTTCGGGCAGGCATATATTCATTATAACTTACTCCGGCATAGTTGGCTTGCGGGTTCAATCCCTGGCGTGCCTTAAGCATAAACAGATTTTCGGCGCTGACACTCAGACGGGCATTCTTTACCATAATGTGATGCAACCATTTCGCCGGGAAGTTATACGATAATGTTATGGTACGTAAATTCAGGTAATTGGCACTGGTCAACCAACGGGTAGAATAGCTCTGTCCGATACTGGTTGAATGGGTGCTGTTGGCATCCAGACGCGGCACATCAGTTATATCACCCGGTTTCTGCCATGCTTTCTTCACATCTTCCGACATGGCATAACCAAATTCTCCCACATCCATCAGGTTAGCATAAGTCAGGTCGAGCACTTTTCCTCCCAATGAGTAAGAGAATACGGCAGAAAGCTCGAAGTCCTTGTAACCCAGATTGAAATTGAAACCACCATACAGTTTCGGAATAGCCGAACCGCTGTAATCATATTTCGCATAACGGTAAGAGTTGGTCAGTTGCTTGCCGTCAATCGTTACCAACGTACTTTTCACCGATTCCGACAAAGTTCCGTCTGCTTCATTGTACGCCTCGGTATCCAGATAGTACAGACCGTCACCGTTGTCCGGATTCACGCCGTACCACTGACGGAGCCAGAAGTCATAAATGGAATGACCCACCATGTATTTCTTACTGGAAGTAACAATACCATTTTCGTTACCTGCCGGAAGTTGGGTTACTTCGTTTTTAATATGTGTTCCGTTCACACCGATTGACAAGGTCCAGTCATTGCGGCGGATAAACTGATAGTTCAAATCAAACTCAACACCATTGTTCTTTACCTTACCGATATTCTGCACAATAGAGCTTACCCCGTTCGAAAGCGGAATGGAGGTATCAAAAAGCAAGTCTTTTGACTGCTTGATGAAATATTCCAAACTACCAGTCAGACGACTGTCAAAAAGCCCGAATTCGATTGCCACATCGGTAGATACTTGTGTTTCCCACTTCAGGTTTGTATTTGACAGATTCGACAAATAAATACCAGACTCAGTGGCATTGTTGATGCCTAAAGTGTACAACAACTGGTAAGGATAATAGCTGGCATCCGAGTCTGCGTCCAGAATGGCGTCATTACCTGTCTGTCCGTAAGAAGCACGCAGTTTCAAGTTATCAATCCAGCTCACATCCTTCATGAAATTCTCTTCACTGATACGCCAGGAAGCACCGAACGACCAGAAATTACCCCAACGGTTATCTTTCGAGAAACGTGAAGAACCATCGTGACGGTAAGAAACAGAAAGGTAATACTTATCGGCATAGTCATAATTCAAACGGCCGAAATATCCTTCTTTCCGGTAACGGTTGGTAAACGAACTCAGCTCGCTGATGGAAGTGAAATTCTCGAAATCATAGATGCCCGAAATCACTTCACCAAGCTTCATTGCATATTCGTATTCATATTTATATTCGTAATTCTCATGACCTAACAGCACATCAAATGAATGCTTGCCAAACGACTTGCTGTAATTGATTAACTGGTTGAAAGTCTGTGTCAGCGTACGGGTAGTCAACAGATTCAGACGTCCTGGTCCCGCAGTTCCGTCACCTACTAAAGGATTTTCGTACACCTTCCGGCGTAAATCAGTATTTTCCAATGCATAATTTACTGTCAGGCTCAACCCTTCTATCGGTGTGATAGTGGCATAAACACGTGCAGTTGTGTTCATGTTCGAAATTTCACGATTGTTCCATAGCGTTTCGGCAATGGCATCACGTCCGTTATTCGAAATACGTGCCCCATCATAATCATACGTGTACTGACTGGGGTCAGTGGTCGGATTGTTGTCTGCATCCAGATAAGCACCGGTTTCCAAATCATGCTTGTGTACCGGATAAATAGGTGCCATGGTACGGACAAAACGTGACAGGTTACTGTATGCGCTCGAGTTATCCGAAGTAGAAGTGGAATAATTGGAGTTCGTACGTACAACGCCCAAATTCACGCCCGACTTAAACCATTTCACCGGATATACATTGTAGTTTACACGTCCTGAATAACGTTCGAAATCGGTTTTCAGCATATATCCGTTATCTTTCAGATAACCTACCGAAGCATAACTGTCGCTCTTCTCCGTGCTTCCATTATAGCTTACGTTGTATTCCTGACGGTAACCCGTCGAATAAGCCGCATCTTCCCAGTCAAGGTCATCTCCCCATTTCAACGCACTGGCAGCCGGATTCAGCAATCCATCTGTGCCTACAATTTCCCCATCGGCAATCCCTACAAACGGATTGTATTTCAACTGGTCGATAATACCTGCCGAAGCCTGCTGGGCAGCCTCTGCTGCCGAAGCTCCACTGGTAATATAGGAATTTTTCAACATCTGCCATTGCAAAGGATAATAATCATACACGCCGACACGCGCATAATCATTGTAAGCGCGATTCGACCATCCCTGAGATATATTGAGCGTAATGCCGGCTCCTCCAGAAGTGTTCGAGCCCTTTTTAGTCGTAATCAAGATAACGCCGTTACCTGCACTCGAACCATAAAGCGAAGTAGAAGCGGCATCCTTCAATACCGTCATCGATTCGATATCAGTCGGATTAATATTGGAAATATCTCCATTGTACACTGCTCCATCCACTACATACAACGGCGCATTTGAAGCATTGACCGAGCCAAAACCACGAATACGGACCGATGCAGATTCACCCGGCTGTCCTAAAGCCGATGTAACCTGCACACCCGATGTATTCGTTGGTAAGGGCACGTTTCTCTATACTTTTGGCACCTACAACACTTGCCGAACCTGTAAAGGATGACTTCTTGGCTGTACCGTAAGCTACTACCACCACTTCATCCATCACCTCCGAATCATTCCGCAACTCAATGTGCATCACTCCATCTTTAATAGTAACTTGCTGAGTTTCCATACCAATGTATGAAATCCGCAAATGTTTTGCCGTAGCAGGGACACGCGACAAATCAAACTTGCCGTCAACGTCTGTAACCGTCCCCATATTTGTCCCTACAACAAGCACTGAAGCTCCGATAATAGGCTGCCCGTCTTCAGCAGAGACTACGACACCCGTCACTTTGGATACTTGTGCCATAACCAATCCCACGCTCAGAATAAGCATAGGAAATAGTAAAGTCAGTCTTTTTTTCATAATTCTCTCTCTCTTTTTAATGAATACACATACGATAGTTTTTTTCTAATTCTCTTTTCGTTTAGATTTCCCGAATCGATTTTCCTATAGGATATTTATTAAGCTTAATTATGGTGCAAATGTATGTATAAATTTTAATATTGCAATATTTTTGTTATTAAATTGTTCGCAAAACATTGCTTTTTAACACATCAGACAAAATACATCCAATATCACAGCAAAAGCATAAACAAACCAGTGACAAACAATTTGATACAACAATCGATGCTCCATCTACCAACATTAGCACTTCTATTAACAAAAACGTCGGTAAACCTTGTTTTCAAAGCTACCGACGTTATTTTCTTGCCAAAAAGTATTCTTACCGTGCACGCACATACGTCTGCCGGTCGGGACCGACTCCTGTTACCGTCAGCTTCTTCCAGTGCGGCGGAAGGACAGAAGGCAACTGCACAATGCCTTCTTCGGTAACCTGAAGCCCGCAAAAGCCATTCAACACCGCCTGAAGCAGCCCTCCGGCTCCGGTCATAAAGTAAGGATTATTGCTGGCAGGAGTTTCCGACAGCACACCGAAAGGCGGACGCCAGTTAGGCAGATAGCAACGGCGGAACATCTCCCATGCCTTCGAGGCATCGCCCATGCGGGCATATTGCACACAGAACACGGCATACGACATCATCGGACCGTCTTTCTGGTCGATGCGTTCGGCGTAATAGGCAAGGTCTTTCCGTTGTTGTTCCGGGTCGGTAATCTTCCCCAACGGATAAGCCAACAGGTTGACATCCGCCTGTTTGATGGTTTCGCCTTGATAAGTGGCATGTTCGCGCGTCACGCCGTTATCGAATTGCAGGATACGCAACTTCCGGCTCACCTCTTCCCAAACCTGCGGTACACGCTCGCCGCAAACAGCTCCGGCACGGCAGGCATATTCCAAAGCCAGCGAGGCGGAAGCGTTGGTAAAGGCATTGTCGGTCACCCCGTTGGCATATTCGTCTGCTCCGGTCACGCCGCCAATCGAATAAGACCCGTCGGCATTACGCACCGACCGGCTTACCCAAAACTCCGCTATCTCTTTCAGTAGCGGGAAACCTTCACGCTTCAGCCAAACGGTATCGCGCGTCACGCAATAATAATTCCGGCAGGCAATGGCTACATCGGCCGTGATATGATGCTCGAACGCACCGGTCAAGGCGAATGTGGGCGTAGCCTCTTCGCCCGTATCGTCACTTTCCCACGGAAACATGACACCCCGATAACCGTATGCCACAGCCTTCCGACGTGCCGGACCGATACGGTCTATCCGATAATCCAGCATCGACTTCGCCAGTTCCGGCTGCAAAAGAAGCATCGGCGGATACATCCAAAGCTCGGTATCCCAAAAGATATGTCCGTTATACCCCTGCGAGGAAAGTCCCATCGGCGGAATGCTCAGCCGGCTTCCGGCACGGCAGGAGGCATACAGATTGAACAAGGCAAAGCGCATCAGCCGCTGGGCATCATCGTCTCCCTCGATACGGATATCGCTTTGCCACAACTCCTCCCATAACCGATCGTGCGCGGCCACCAGGCGTTCCCGCCCTTCGTGAACGGCATACACCACTTGGCGTTCGGCCTCGTTATAAGCATCGAAAAAGTCGCGCGACGAACAGATGCTGCCCGCCAGCGAGAAAGAAAAAGTCTCTCCCTTCTTCAAAGACCGCGTAAACCCCAGTTCATGACTAGAGCGGTCGAAAAAAGGGTTTTGTGTTTTCCGGTCATCAAACAGAAAAGAGGAAGCCGCCGCAACCTGCCGGTATTTACGAACCGAAACACCTTCAGCCTCCAGCAGGTACAACCGTGTGCCGTCGGCATCCAGTTCCCGATAACGCAGGGTATCCGTTCCGTAATCATCGGGAACCTCCATCCCGTTCCGTACCTCCAAGACTACATCAGCCAATGCATGTACCTGCACCGACACCAGTCCCGAATAAGGAAGGTTGCGCAAGGCACGCAATTCGGATACGACCTGCACTTTCCCGGCAACGTCGAATGCGGTACGATGCACCGCCTTACGCATATCTACCGTCTGGCTCCATCCGCCGATGCACGTCGTATCCACCGTTTCGCCGTCTATCTTCATCTTCAGCCCGAAAGGATTGATGCCCCGCATCACCCGGCTCACCACTCCCGGAGCCGCCGCATCAAACACATGATTCAGCACCACTTGCCTCACCCGGAACGGTTCCTTCTCCGGCAAAATGCCGATACATCCGCTTGCCATCGGAGCCGGAGCATACGAAGCGTACAAATCATCGGCACGTACCTGCCACAATGATTCGTCCTCAACAGCCTTTCCTGCCATCGGCAAGAAAAGCAGACATGCCAAAGCCATACAGATTAAACGTACATTCATCTCTCAGATTCTTAAAGGTTAAACTCATTCTATACTTAAATAAAGACACCCTATAAAGAAGCTTCTTCTGGTGTCACATCGCGCGGCAATGTCAGCTTCAGCACCACATAGCCCAATATACCCGCCAAAACCGTGCCCAGCAAAACCCCCAACTTGGCTTGAGCCAACAAAACCTCGTCGGTCTCTCCAAACGAAAGCGTGGCTATGAAAAGCGAGACGGTAAACCCGATTCCGCCCAACAAAGACACGCCGGCAAGGTTCTTCCAGTTCATCCCTTGCGGCAAGGCGGTGACACGCAACCGTACCGCCAGCCACGTAAAGAGATAAATCCCGACAAACTTGCCCGCAATCAAGCCCAGCACCACGGCATAAGTCACCGTCCCTACAATCGCTCCTTCGCCTCCCGAAAGCGTAATGCCGGCATTGGCAAAAGCGAAAAGAGGCATGATGAGGTAATTCACCATCCCGTGCATGCGGTCTTCCATAAACTGCAGGGGAGATATCACCTTGTCGGATGCCGACTCGATGCTCTTCAAGGTATCTATCTGATTCGGAGTCAGCAGAATGCTGCTTTTGTCGAAGTGAGGGAATGCTGCGATGTTCTCACGGATGCGGGTGATGTACTTTTTCACGTTCAGGCAAGGCACGGAAGGAATGGTAAAAGCCACCAATACCCCAGCAATGGTCGCATGCACACCCGATTGAAGGAACAGATACCATACGACAATGCCGGCCATGCAATAGAACGTGCGCGACATGACACGCATCCGGTTGGCTACGAGCAACACCGCCAGAATGCCCAAGGCGGCCCACAGATAGCCCGCGGCCAGATGGGAAGTGTAACAGAAAGCGATGACCAGAATACCTCCGATATCATCGACCACCGCAAAAGCCGTCAGGAAAATCTTCAGGCTTAACGGTATCCGCTTGCCGAAAAGGCTGAGCACGCCCAAGGAGAAAGCGATATCGGTAGCCATCGGAATGGCAAGTCCGCCCGCGGCAGGCGTTCCTGCCGTCATCATATAATAAATAGCCACAGGCACCAGCATTCCTCCTACCGCCGCCAGAATGGGAAGCAACGCCTGACGCAAGCCCGACAGTTCGCCCACCAGCACTTCGCGTTTGATTTCCAGACCTACAGAGAAAAAGAACACGGCCATCAGGGCATCGTTGATGAATGCCATCAGCGTAAGCGGTTCGCCGTGATGGCTGAACAGATTAAAGCCACCTACCTGTAAAGCTACCGGATGACTCCAGAAAGCGTGATAAGCCTCCGCCCAAGGCGAATTGGCAACGACCATCGCCAGCAAAGCCACTACCATCAGTACCATGCCGCCATTGACACGGTGTTTCAAAAAACTCAGAAAAGCATAATCGAAAGTCTTCAGCATCGGTTTGTCTCTATATGTTTGGTTTATACTTATATATACGATTCCGTCATCCTATACCTATCCGCATGTACAACAAATATACGCCTTTTTTGTTCATCCGCAAACGATGAATGGCACAAACAATGGAAAAATGCGCAAGAAACACACACAAACAGTTGATTGACTGAACGAAAATTCCTATTTTTGCAAAATTATTTGAATTACGTAATTAAATATAAAATGAACCAAGAATTCGAGCTGATCGCCAAAACCTTCCAGGGATTGGAAGAAGTATTGGCACAAGAACTCACCGAACTGGGAGCCGGAAACGTCCAGATCGGACGGCGTATGGTATCGTTCACCGGAGATAAAGCCATGATGTACCGCGCCAACTTCAACCTGCGCACCGCTATCCGCGTACTGAAACCCATCAAACATTTTAAAGCGACGACCGCCGACGAGGTGTACGATGCGGTAAAAGCCATCGAATGGGAAAACTACATGGACAACATGACCAGCTTTGCCGTAGACGCAGTCGTGTTTTCGGAAGTGTTCCGTCATTCCAAATTTGTGGCATACAAAGTAAAAGACGCCATTGTAGATTATTTCCGTGAAAAGACAGGAAACCGCCCGTCAGTACGCATCAACAATCCGGACTTGAGCCTGAATATCCATGTAGCCGAGGACGAATGTACCCTCTCGCTCGACAGTTCGGGCGAATCGCTCCACCGCCGGGGATACCGTGAAGAACAAGTAGAAGCCCCGCTCAACGAAGTGCTGGCCGCCGGCATGATTCTGATGACCGGCTGGCGAGGCGAATGCGACCTGATAGACCCGATGTGCGGTTCGGGTACCATTCCTATCGAAGCGGCACTGATAGCACGCAACATTGCTCCCGGTGTGTTCCGCAAAGAGTTCGGATTCGAGAAATGGAAAGACTTCGACCAGGAACTGTTCGATGAAATCTATAACGACGACTCGAAAGAACGTGAGTTTACACACAAGATTTACGGGTATGACAACAATCCGAAAGCCAACGAAATAGCCACACACAACGTAAAGGCGGCAGGCGTAACGAAAGACGTCATACTGAAAGTGCAACCCTTCCAGCAATTCGAACAACCCGCGGAAAAGAGCATCATCATCACGAATCCGCCATACGGCGAACGCATCTCTTCGGATGATCTGTTAGGGCTGTATCAGATGATCGGCGAACGATTGAAACACGCCTTTATTGGCAATGATGCATGGATATTGAGTTATCGTGACGAATGTTTCGATCAAATCGGACTGAAAGCCTCGGTAAAGATTCCTCTCTTCAACGGCGCATTGGAATGCCAGTTCCGCAAATACCAGATATTCGACGGGAAATACAAAGAATACCGCACCGAAAACCCGGATAAGGAATTCAAGCCCAAACGGGAAGAGAGACCGGTACGTGCACGCCATCACGGCGAGAAGGTAGAATATGGCCGCAAGGAAAACAGAAGCCGTTTCCGCGATGAACGCCGTATGGAGGACCGTAGAAGCGATGAACGCTGGAGCGATGACCGCAGGCGCACAGACGACAAGCCAGCATTCCGCACACGCAGAGCCGGAGAAGGCAAGGAGTTTACCCGCGAACGCAAGTCGGATTTCAAGAAAGAAGGAGAACCACGCCGCCGTCCGCGCGACAACAAAGACGAAGGCGAAAAGAAACCGACATTTATGCGCTACATCCATCGGCGCAGACCGACAGACGAGGATATTTAAGATTGCGAGTTTGTGAGTTTGTTAGTTTTTGAGTTCTTTAGTTTGTTAGTTTATGAGTTCTTAGGTTAATGAGTTTTTAGCTCTTATAGGTAGTTGCATGCTATCAATAAGTATGCCTCCTAAACGAATATAACTTCATCGGCAGTTTCATGTATACTGAAACTCTCCACGAAGATATCTTCATCGGGCAACGAAGGTATCTTCATTTGCGGTTGAATAATATTGCCCGATTATAAACTAAAGGACTAAAGGACTAAAAAACTTAAAAACTAAAGAACTCACAAACTCACCAACTTAAAAACTCAAGAACTAAAGTACTCAAAAACTAACAAACTTAAGAACTTAAAAACTTAAGAACTTAAAAAGACATGAAAAAGATTGTATCATTTTTAATAGCAATGCTCTGTATGACAGCTACCTTACCTGCCCAAGAGAAGAAAGCTTTCACACTGGATGACGTCATCCCCGGCGGAAGCAACTATTTCAACCTGACCCCGAAAAACTTGCCGGGACTGCAATGGTGGGAAGACGTATGCGTGCGTGTCGATGTAGAAGACATCAAGCGGTTAAACAACCGTACAGGTCAAGAGAAGAGCGTAGTGGTCACGCTGAAAGAAGTGAACGAAGCATTGCAAAACGGCGAAAAGCCCTACCAACTAACCTTACCCATCAAACCACTTCACACACTGCAAGGCGCTACCCTTCCTTGGGGAAACCGGAACATCGTCATGTTCTTCGGCAAAGTAGGGAATGAAGAGAAAAGCGAGGACTATGTCTTCTTCTACGATTTTGTTCAGAAGAAACTGGCAAATATGTTCCGCATTCAGGAAGAACAAGCCACTAACTTCGACTTCTGCAAGGAGAACGGCTATCTGGCTTATACGGCAGGCGACCATTTATACATTGCCAACCAAGGTGATTATTCCATCGCAGTCTCTCCACACATTACAGGCGAAAAGGAAGTTGCCAACGACATCGTCTACGGACAATCTGTCCACCGCAACGAGTTCGGCATCATGAAAGGCACGTTCTGGAGCCCGAAAGGAAGCTACCTTGCCTTTTATCGGATGGACCAAAGCATGGTGACCGATTATCCGCAGGTAAACACGACAACCCGTATCGCCACCCTCGTACCAGACAAATACCCGATGGCAGGTACCGTCAGCCATAAAGTGACTATCGGTGTCTACCAAGTGGAAACGGGCAAGACGGTTTACCTGCAGGCAGGCGACCCTACCGACCGTTACTTTACCAACATCAGCTGGTCGCCCGATGAAAAGCATATCTATGTCATCGAACTGAACCGCGACCAGAACCATGCACAACTGGTGCAATACAACGCGGCAACGGGCGAGAAAGAAGGTGTCTTATACGAAGAGAAGCATGCCCGCTACGTAGAGCCCCAGCATCCGTTGGCTTTCCTGCCTTGGGACGAAACCAAGTTTATCTACTGGAGCCAGCGCGACGGATACCATCACCTTTATCTAATGGATACCAGTAAGCCTCAGGCAGGCGAATGGAAAACAGGAAAAGATACGGAAGACACGTATTGCGAATACCTGCAGACCACTCCCCTTACCGAAGGTGACTGGCTGGTGCAGGAAATCTTGGGCTTCAACAAAACCAAGCGGACCGTTATTATCGGAAGCACGGAAATCTCTCCGCTTCAGACCAATATCTTCAGCCTGGATATCAAAACCGGCAAACGTACCTTGTTAGGCAAGCGCGACGGCATGCACCGTGCCCAGCTCTCGGAAAACGGAACGTTCCTGATAGATAACTTCACTTCGAACGATGTTCCACGTGAAATCAGCATCCTGCCCACCGACGGGAAAAAGGGTGTTACACTGCTTACAGCCACCGACCCGATGAAAGAGCAATACAATTTGCCCGAAATCAGCATCGGTACCATCAAGGCTGCCGACGGGAAGACCGATTTATACTATCGGCTGATCAAACCGGTCAACTTCGACCCGAACAAAAAATATCCCGCCATCATCTACGTATATGGCGGACCGCACGCACAAATGATTCACAATACCCGCTTCTATGACGCACGCGGCTGGGACCTGTATATGGCGCAGCAAGGTTATGTGATGCTGACCGTAGACAACCGGGGAAGTGACAACCGGGGTATCCGGTTCGAGAACTGCACGTTCCGCCAGTTGGGAGCCGAAGAAGCCAAAGACCAAGAAGCAGGAGCGAAGTTCCTGCAATCGCTTCCGTATGTGGATGCGGAGAAGATAGGCGTACACGGCTGGAGCTTCGGCGGCTATATGACCACCAACCTGATGCTGACTTATCCCAACCTGTTCAAGGTAGGTGTAGCGGGAGGTCCGGTCATCGACTGGCAATACTACGAGATTATGTACGGCGAACGCTACATGGATACACCGCAAACCAATCCTGAAGGATATAAGAACCGGAATCTGAAGAATAAAGCAGGCAACCTGAAAGGACGGTTGGAAATCATTATCGGAGGAATGGACCCGACGTGTGTGCCTCAACACACGATGACTTTCCTGCGTGCATGCATCGACGCCGGAACACATCCCGACCTGTTTATCTATCCCGAAGACGGACATAACATGATAGGGAAAGACCGGGTACACCTGCACGAGCACATCACCCGCTATTTCCTGGATTATTTACATTGATTCAACTCATAAAACTCATCAGATATGAAATTACTGTTATTAGGCTCAGGCGGACGCGAACATGCATTGGCATGGAAAATCGCACAAAGTCCGAAAATAGAAAAACTGTACATTGCCCCGGGTAATGCCGGCACACAGGAAGTGGGAGAAAACGTAGCCATCAAAGCCGATGACTTTGAAGCCATCAAACGTTTTGTCCTCGAAAACGGCATCGATATGCTGGTGGTAGGTCCCGAAGACCCGCTGGTAAAAGGGGTTTATGACTTTTTCCACAACGATGAAGCCTTGAAAAACATCCCGGTCATCGGCCCGTCGAAAGCCGGAGCCACCCTGGAAGGAAGCAAGGAGTTCGCCAAAGGATTCATGCAACGCCACGGCATCCCTACCGCAGGCTATAAAAGCATCACGGCCGACAACCTGGAAGAAGGGCTGGCATTCCTCGAAACCTTGCAGGCTCCATACGTGCTGAAAGCCGACGGATTGTGTGCCGGAAAAGGCGTACTGATTCTCCCCACACTGGAAGAAGCTAAAAAAGAACTGAAGGAAATGCTGGGCGGCATGTTCGGAAACGCTTCGGCAACGGTTGTCATCGAAGAGTTCTTGAGTGGCATCGAATGTTCGGTATTCGTGCTGACCGACGGGAAACACTATAAAATATTACCCGAAGCCAAAGACTATAAACGTATCGGCGAAGGCGACAAGGGACTGAATACCGGCGGCATGGGCTCTGTATCACCCGTTCCGTTCGCCGACAAGGAATGGATGCAGAAGGTGGAAGACCGCATCATCCGTCCTACGGTAGAAGGATTGGCTGAAGAAGGACTGGACTATAAAGGTTTCATCTTCTTCGGACTTATCAATGTAAAAGGCGACCCGATGGTCATCGAATACAATGTACGTATGGGCGACCCTGAAACCGAAAGTGTCATGCTCCGCATCAAGAGCGACCTGGTGGACCTCTTCGAAGGAGTAGCCAACGGTAATCTGAACGAGAAACAACTGGAAATCGACCCGCGTTCGGCCGTATGCGTCATGCTTGTTTCGGGCGGTTACCCTGAAGCTTACGAGAAAGGATTCCCCATCACAGGCATCGAAGACGCCAAAGCGGGCGGAAGCATCGTGTTCCATGCAGGTACGGCAATGAAAGACGGACAGGTAGTCACCTCCGGCGGACGGGTCATTGCTGTCAGCTCGTATGGTGCCGATAAGGAAGAAGCCTTGAAACAATCGTTCACCAACGCCGGAAAGATTCATTTCGACAAGAAATATTTCCGTTCCGACATCGGATTTGACCTGTAAACCATGTTATCCGCAAGAAACAGATTCCAATATCAGATAGCCACAGGAAGAATGACCCTTCCTGTGGCTGTTGTTCTCACGGCAATTGTCTGGGCGCTCTCTTCTGTCCACGATTGGCTGAATGCCGGTTCCTTGCTGGCATTCGGATTTGCCTCTTACCTTTTGCTGGAGACCGAGACCAAGTTTGTCCTGATACGTACCCGTACCACACTTCCCGCAGCCCTGTTTCTATTATTCTATGCTGCTATCCCGCTTCTTCATGAAGCCACACCGGAATGTGTTTTACCCGCCTTATTCATGCTGATGCTTCTGTTTCTTTTCCAAAGCTACGAATCCTATTATGCGTCGGGAGTCTTGTTTCAGGCTTTCTTCTGCCTGGGATTAAGCAGCCTCATCCTTCCTCCATTGGTGTGGATTACACCTTTATTATATATACACACCATCAGCCTACGCTCGCTCAATGCCCGTAGTTTCTTTGCCGGCATCATGGGGGTTACTTTACCTTATTGGCTCCTGTTCGGCTATTTTGTATGGACAGATAACCTGGCAGGAATTTATCCCTACCTGCACCGCTTGTTCCGGTTCCAGCCGATTGACTACAGCATGCTCACCCTTACCCACTATGTGTCGTGGGGCATCATCCTGCTGTTCACCATCATTTACAGTGTGTTCTACCTCCTGTCCGCTTTCAAGGATAAGGTGCAGACCCGCATCCTGCTGCGCATTTTCATCTGGATGGGGATTTGGCTCAATCTTTTACTGGCATTGCAACCCCAATATTTCAACGCATGGCTATCGTTGACGCTGATTCCCGCTTCCATGATGAGCGCACATTATTTTGCGTTGACCTTCAACCGGGTTTCACGTATCTTGTTCAATGCCACCTTGATTTTATGGTTTTTATTCTGCCTGTTTAACTTATGGATGCATTTCTTCAACTTCTGACCGAATGGGGATACATCGGCATGTTTATCTCCGCCTTCCTTGCAGGAACCATCTTGCCTTTCTCGTCCGAAGCTGTCCTGTTGGCATGCATAGGCTTGGGACTTGACCCTGTAGGCTCTACCCTTTCGACCACCGCCGGCAATGCGTTGGGAGGCATCACCTGCTACTGGATAGGTCATTTGGGTAAACAAGAATGGATAGAGAAGTACCTGAAAGTGGACAAAAAGCAAATGGACCGTGCCGAACGCTTCATCCGTGGGCGGGGTTCCTGGATGGCATTGTTCTCTTTCTTGCCCGTAATAGGAGACGCCATCCTCATCGTACTGGGCTGGATGCGTGCCAATGTATGGATAGTGGCTCTCTCGATGACGCTCGGCAAACTGGCGCGTTACGCCATTCTGGTAGCAGCCACACTGGGAGTAATTAATTTATTTTGAATCATGATTGACATAGAACCAACCGCCGACGGAAGCAACACGCTCTTCGTCCCTGAACTGAACGAACACTATCATTCCGTAAAAGGAGCATTGACCGAATCGGAACACATCTTTATACGGATGGGGCTGGAACATCATCCTTCGCCCTCACCTCGTGTGCTGGAAATAGGTTTCGGTACGGGGCTGAACGCTTTTCTCACCCTGCTTTATGCCGGGAAAGCACAGCGCACCGTGCATTATACCACCATCGAGCGTTATCCCGTAGCACCCGACCTGATTAGCCGGCTGGGCTATCCCGAACGGATATGTCCCGAACGCGCGGAAGACTTTTATGCCCTGCACCGTGCCGCATGGGAAAAAGATGTTCCCCTTACACCTTATTATATATTACACAAAGTACAGGCAGACTTCACTTCCTACTCCTTTCCGGGAGAATACGATGTCATCTATTTCGATGCCTTCGCGCCCGAAAAACAGCCCGAGATGTGGAGCCGGGAACTCTTCGCCCGCCTCTTTGCCAGCCTTCGCACGGGCGGAATCCTTACCACCTATTGCGCCAAAGGCGTTGTACGCCGCACCTTACAGGCTGTAGGTTTCACCGTAGAACGTCTGCCCGGTCCTCCGGGAGGCAAGCGCGAGATATTGCGGGCAAGCAAAATATAGGGTAGAGACATTGAACCTGACAACAAAAAAATTGAGCCTTACAACAATCAAGTTATAAGACTTTTGCCTTACTTTTGCAGTCAGAGAACAAATCATGCTAAATCACTTATAAAAGAATGACTATGAAAGTATTGCTTATCAACGGAAGTCCCCATAACGAGGGGAATACATACATCGCCTTGTCCGAAGTGGCAAAAGCATTGCAGGCAAACGGAGTAGAAACAGAAATCATCTCCATCGGTACCAAAGCCGTGCAGGGTTGTATTGCGTGCGGCCGTTGCGCCGAACTGGGGCACTGTGTCTTTAATGATGCATTATACAATCAGATAAGAGAACAATTAACCACAGCCGACGGCATCGTTATCGGCTCACCCGTATATTATGCCGGACCTAACGGTTCGCTCTGCGCATTGCTCGACCGCCTGTTTTATTCTGCCGGTTCCTTGCTTGCCTACAAGCCGGCGGCAGCTGTAGCCGTATGCCGCCGGGGAGGAGCCAGCGCGACATTCGACCGATTGAACAAATATTTCACCATTAACAATATGCCGGTCGTATCCTCCCAATACTGGAACAGTGTGCACGGACGGACACCCGGCGAAGCATTGCAAGACATCGAAGGCCTGCAAACCATGCGTACGTTAGGAAACAACATGGCTTGGATATTGAAGAGTCTGAAACAAGGCGGGCAACCGATACCCGAACGCGAGCCTTGGACACCGACTCATTTCATCCGGTAACTCTCCATCGGTTATCATGCACCTAAGTGCATCGCCTTACGCACTTAGGTGCATCTGCCAACGAACCTAAGTGCATCTGCCAACGAACCTA